>ERZ791801.85-NODE-85-length-113876-cov-26.231697_pt1 | contig 113876 bp, 95 predicted proteins | sample MGYA00510309_ERZ791801 | MGnify/ENA primary metagenome ERZ791801 (study PRJEB30046, sample SAMN00791979) | human gut metagenome | study: EMG produced TPA metagenomics assembly of the A metagenome-wide association study of gut microbiota in type 2...
GGCTTACTCGGGACTTGCACCCGTTAGACAATGCTCGTGCCGAGCATACAACAATAAATCCCAAGAACTGGTGCTCTTGGGATTTATATGTGTCTTGTGACGGAATTTTCGTTGATTAAGCCTCAGCTGGAGCTTCCTCTGTAGTCTCTGCGTTAGCAGCAGCCTCTGCTTCTGCCTTTGCAGCAGCCTCAGCAGCCTTCTTCTCAGCTACCTTCTGAGCGATAGCCTCGTTGAGTTTCTTCTCTGCCTCGAGCTCCTTAGCAGCAGCCTCTGCCTTAGCCTTAGCCTCGTTCTCGCGTACGGTGTCCAAGCCCTTCTGCTTGTCTGCCTTCCATGCGTCGAACTTCTTCTGTGCTGTAGCCTCATCGAATGCGCCCTTCTTAACGCCACCGCGGAGGTGCTTCATAAGATAAACGCCCTCGCCCTTGAGGATGTTGTGAGCTGTTGCTGTTGGCTGTGCGCCTGTTTCTACCCAATAGAGTGCACGGTCGAAATCCAAATCTACAGTAGCAGGATTGGTGTTAGGGTTGTAAGTACCAATCTTCTCAGTAAATCTACCATCACGTGGTGCTCTTGCGTCAGCGATTACGATACGATAAAAAGCGTAGCTCTTACGACCGCCGCGCTGAAGTCTGATCTTTGTTGCCATTGTTTAAAATTTAATTTTAATTTGTGGTTTGAATTATGCTACTATCTCGTAATAGCGACTGCAAAGGTACTAAGTTTATTTTGAATGTCGAAATGTTTTTCTGCTTATTTTCGTTCTAAACAGCAGATAATAGCCTCTTTTACAAGAAAAAAGGATATATAGTCTCGCTTTTTGTGCGAAATGCTACATATCCTTTCTTCTTGTGGTGTTACTTTTCGTTCTTTTCTACTTTGTTTCTATCTCTTCTTTCATATCGATAAACTGGCGTTTGTTGTCGTAGAATTCGTACTGCAGGAACGCAAGTTTCTGTGATGGAACGATATGTACGCCCAATCCGTATTTCATCTGCCACTTTCTCTTCAACGAGACGAGTCCCTTGTTGATGTAGGCAGCCACGTATGGGTGTACGTGAAGATAGAATGTCTTTATTCCAATCTTGTTGACAAGCCTGTCAATCTTACTTTCCAGTTGGTCGGTGAAAATAATGCTCGACTTAATCTTTCCCTTTCCGAAGCAGGTGGGGCATATCTCTTCCACATTCACATCCATAGCAGGACGGACACGTTGGCGCGTAATCTGCATTAGTCCGAACTTACTTAGGGGTAGAATATTGTGGCGAGCGCGGTCTTTCTGCATGTTTTTGCACATACGCTCGTAGAGCAGTTGGCGGTCTTCGGCGAGGTTCATGTCAATAAAGTCGACCACGATGATGCCTCCCATATCGCGCAGGCGCAGTTGGCGTGCCAACTCATCGGCTGCTCCGAGGTTTACGTCGAGAGCATTTGCTTCTTGACCGTTGTCCGAATGTGAGCGGTTGCCGCTATTCACGTCTACAACGTGCAGTGCTTCTGTGTGTTCAATAATCAGGTAAGCACCATGTTTGTAGTTGACGGTTTTGCCGAAGCTGGATTTAATTTGCTTCGTGACGTTGAAATTGTCGAAGATGGGAACTGTTCCTGTGTATAACTTAACGATGTTTGCTTTCTCTGGGGCGATGAGTGAAACATAGTTTTTTACTTCATGGAAAACATTTTCGTCGTTGACGTATATGTTTTCGTAGGTTGGATTGAACAAATCTCTTAATAGGGCTACAGCTCTACCTGTCTCTTCGAAGATCAACTGTGGACGTTTTTGAGTTTTCTGCACCTTTATGAGTGCGTCCTCCCATCTTTTTGTCAGAACTTTGAGTTCTGCATCCAGCTCTGCTACGCGTTTACCCTCAGCTACCGTTCTCACAATAACACCGCAATTCTTTGGCTTGATGCTATTGATGAGTTGCTTTAGTCGTGCGCGCTCTTCTCCGCTTTTGATTTTTGTCGATACCGAAACTTTATCGCCGAAAGGCATGAGTACTAAGTAGCGTCCTGCGAAGCTAAGTTCGCCCGTGAGTCGTGGACCCTTTGTTGATATAGGTTCTTTCACGATCTGAACCAATACCTCTTGTCCTACTGTTAGTGTGCTCTGTACGCTTCCGTCCTTTCTGAGGTCGGGCTGCTTTGTAGCCTTGGCAAAAGGATAAAGTTTCTTTCTGTCACTTTGTACCTGTCTGAGGTACTTCTCGTAAGAATTGAATTGGTTGCCTAAATCAAGATAATGGAGAAAGGCATCACGTTCGTAGCCCACGTCAACAAAACTTGCGTTCAGTCCAGGCATGAGCTTCTTTACTTTTGCAACATAGATGTTTCCAACAGAGAATGAAACAGACCTTGGCTCAGTCTGATATTCCACGAGTCGCTTGTCTTCAAGCAACGCGATGGAGATTTCATTCTGTTGTACATCGATTACAACTTCGCTGGTCATTTCTCTTTTGTTTTTCTAATTTAGGAACTTTCTTTAAATAATGATATAAAAGCATGGGGGCGCATCAAAATTATTGCTGATGCAATGGGTTTTTGACGCGCCCCCATATCGGAACTGACCCTTATGGGCAGGCTTTCTTACTTGCTCTTATGTCTGTTCTTGCGTAATCTCTTTTTACGCTTGTGAGTAGCCATCTTGTGTCCCTTTTTTTTCTTTCCGTTTGGCATAGCTTTAAATTTTTATTGTTTAATATTAATATTAATGATGTATTCTCTTTTTGTTCAAATGAATGTTGGTCAATCCTTACTTCTCCATTGTGGCGTTCTTCATCTCCTCAATGAAGCACTTCGCCGGTTTGAAGCTTGGCTGGTCGTGTGCGCCGATTTTCATTGTTGTCTTCTTGAGTATGTTTCTCGCTGTTTTAGCGGCGCGATGCTTAACGATGAAACTTCCAAATCCACGCAGGTACACATTCTCTTTCTCTGTCAACAAACTGTTTTTGATATTTTCCATGAAGCTTTCTACGACTACTGATACGTCTTTTTTCTGTAATCCGGTGCTTTCTGCAATCTTGTTGATGATATCTGCTTTAGTCATTTGAATGTATTATATTATTATTTCTTTTGTTATTACCTTTTTCTAAGGACGTGCAAAGATACAAGTTTTTCGTGTTATACGAAAATTTCTTAGTAACTTTTTTGTGTTATATCATAATATTTGCCCTCCGAACTCATTAATTTTCACGTTGTTAAGCATCGGATGGTGGGCGTGGTAGGGCTAATTGTCGAAAACTACAACTTCGTTTCGGGCACAATGGCGAAGAATTCGGCATCTTCAGCTGTGCGGTTTTCTGCGCTGTGGGTGTGTCCGCATGGGCAGTAGTGAACCTCTCCGGCGTGCACGGTCTCTTCTGTTCCGTCGCATACGAAGGTGATTTCACCTTTTATTATATACATCACCTCGCAGTTGCCTTCGTGTGTGTGCATACCAATCGAGCTGCCTGCTGTCAGTGTGTTACGCATTATCTTCACTTTACCATCGTCGGCAGCGCGCATGATAAGTGTGCCGTTGCCACCTTTGAAGTTCTCGACTACCTTTTCTTCTGTTTTTTCAAAATCGATAATCATATTGTACCTCCTTTTTTAGAATTATTATGCATGATGTTTTGCTTGCTTTTTCTTTATGAGCACGTTTAGCGAGCATATTATCGTTGCTACGACGATTAGTCCCAATGCTATTTCTTCGGCTGATTTCACGGCTGTTGTTAGCTGCCATCCGGCTGCAATGCCGAGGAACAATCCTCCGTCGCTTGAGAGGAAGTAGGTACTTTCGGCTGTAGAGCGTTGACAGTGGTCGCAGCTACCGAGCAGTTTGTAGAGTTGCTCTGACGAGCTGAGTGCTATGCCGAAGCCGAAGAGCGTGGGCTTTAGGGTGCTGTCCAGAATGTCGTCGTGTGCGAACATTGTGAGAATAGCTATTATCGCCAATGTGTTTCCTACGGCAGAAGCGAAGCGTGCGTTCCTGATGGCTGGTATGTGTAGCGCACATGCAGCCAAGAAAAAGCCTACCATCACCGATGTGCAGAACTCTATCGTTAGGCGTGTGGTCATCACTATGCCGAGCGAGGCGGTGATAAGTGCTATCACAAGTGCTATTGTTGCGCCACGTGGCAGGAAGAAACGGTCGATAGAAACTAAATGCACACCTTCTTCTGGTGCACGGAATGGGAACTTTACGCACATTACGAGCACGGCTGAAGCGAGCGACATGGCTGCTCCAACGATGTAGAACAGTGAGCCACGCAGCTCTTCGCGCAATAGTAAGGCGAGTATCGGACCTATTATCACCGTTAGGCGTGCTATCCATATAGCCGTGTAGTTGGCATCGGTGCGATGACACGATTCTGTTTTGTCTATCAGAAGCGTACACGAGAGTACACGCTTGGCTGTGCCGAAAACAGCTCCGCTTGCGAAGCAGATTGCTAATAGTGTGTATTCTTCTATCTCGCGCACTATCGGTTGCTCTTGAAATTCAAAAGCAGAGAGTCCGAGAATTGTAGCACCGAGGCATATTGCCGATACGAGGAACACCTTGTTGCGTCGGTAGTTTTGTATTAACCAACTGCCGAAAAAGCCTGATATACAGACTCCTATGATAAAAGTCACGATTGTAAAACTTGCCAAACCGCTGCTTGCGTGCTCCTCAGTTGTGAGGCGGAACGGTAGTAGCGGTATTGTCATGTAGCACGATATGCACAACAATAGCTCGGCTATTGTGAGCAGCGTGAATTCGCGGTTCCACAGTCGGTTGTAAGTGGGTGTGTATTGAGTGTCCATGTCTTAGTATGACTCGTTCTCGTTAGGGAAGTCCGACGACTTTACGTCTGCTACATATTTGCCTACGGCGTCGGTTATGATAGAGTGTAGGTCGGCGTACTGGCGTAGGAACTTCGGTTTGAAACCTTTGTTCATGCCGAGCATATCGGCATATACAAGCACTTGTCCATCGCACTTATTGCCTGCTCCGATGCCAATAATCGGGCATTTTATGATTGCGCTTACTTTCTCGGCAAGGTTTGCCGGTATCTTTTCAAGTACAATGCTGAAGCATCCAGCTGCCTCAAGTGCCTTTGCGTCAGCGATGAGTTTCTCGGCTTCTGCTTCTTCCTTTGCGCGCAAGCCATAGCCACCAAACTGGTGAACGCTCTGCGGTGTTAGTCCGAGGTGTCCACATACGGGGATGCCTGCAGCCACAATCTTGCTGACCATAGGGGCTATCTCTGCTCCGCCTTCGAGCTTTACACCGTCTACGCCTGCCTCTTTCATGATGCGCACGGCGTTGCGTATGCCGTCTTCTTCTGAAATCTGGTAGCTGCCGAAGGGCATGTCGCACACTACGAAGGCGTGTTCTGCGGCGCGAGCCACGGCGCGAGCGTGGAAAATCATCTCGTCAACGGTGATAGGGAGTGTTGTAGCGTTACCGTGCATCACGTTCGATGCAGAGTCGCCTACAAGTATGGTGTCGATACCTGCTTGGTCGAGGAGGGATGCAGTGGTGTAATCGTAGGCTGTGAGCCATGAGATTTTCTCACCACATTTCTTCATTTCAAAAAACAGGGGTGCAGTTACTTTCTTCTTACTTGAGCTTAAATATTCTGCCATTTCTAAATGTTGTTGTATTTCAAATATCGGGCAAAATTACAACATTTTGTGTAAATGGCAAAACGAACACCGCTTTATCTGCACTTTTTGTACCATTCGTTGAGGTTTGCGCGCGGTATTCCGAGGCGCACCATAGCATCCAAATCCTCACGTGCCTCCTTCTTTCGGTTGGTCAGAAGGCGTATGTTTGCGCGGTTCAGGCGGTAGTCGGTGTTTGTCGGCTGTAGCTCTATGGCGCGCGAAAAATCATATTCTGCCGGTGTGTACATCTTGCGTTCCAACTCTATTCCGCCACGTGCGGCATATGCCACGGCGTTGTTCGGGTGTTGCGCCACCAGCATGTTTATCTGGTTGAGTGCTTCAGTCGGTCGGTTGTCCTTCTGGTTGAGCAGCGCAAGCCCAAGCATAGCCTCAAAATGTCCGGGCACGATGCGCAGCAGGTTCTCGTAGTCGAGGCGTGCAAACTTGTATCTGCCCTGGCGTTCGTTCACGTATGCGCGGTAGAATAGGGCGGCAATGTTGCGCTCGTCGCATTTCAGCACAAAGTCGTACTCCTCCTGGGCATATCGCCATTGCTCCAGTTCGATGTTCCAAGCCGCCTTTTTCATGCGTAGCTCAAGCGAGTCGGGGTGGAACGCCAATACCTGCACCGCTGCCGAAAGACTATCGCGCAGGTCGGAGCGTGTCTGTGCGGTGGTGTTGTGTGCGATTGCAATACCCAGTATAAGTGTTATAATCAGTTTTCTCATATACATATATATAATAATGTGTGTATTATCGGTCTCCGGTTGCAGACCTTTTGGAGCGTTTGCGCCAAGGCTTCGGGAAACTCGCTGCGAAATTATACAGAATAATTCATGCGTGCAAGTTTTTTATACATTGTTGTTTTGTTGTGTAAAATAATTAAGTTTATTTGTCGTTTCTTCGGTTTCTTGCATCGTGCTCCGTCCGCCGCCCGATCGGTTTCCGTCCGCCACCCGGTCAGATTGCGTTCGCCGCCCGATCAGATTGCGTCCGCTGTTCGTCTGCTTGTCTTGATGTTTTATGGGGAAAATACTAAGCACTTATAGGGTAAATCCTATGCTCTTATATGAAAAATCCCTTGCTTTTATGTTTTCTTTGGCGTAATTTTGCAATATCGAAAAACAATAGTTAATAACTTAACAGCTTACGATTATGAAAAGATTAGTATTGACACTCGCCGTAGCTCTCGTAACGGCACTCTCAGCAAGCGCACAGCGACTCGCCAATATTCAGGTGGAGGCACGTTTTATAACCGACAAGATGGTTCTCGAACTGGGACTCTCAAACGTGCAGCGCAACAACATCATGCAGCTCAACCTCAGCTATCTCGATGCCATCAACAGCTATCGCGACATAAACGGCAAGGCATGGAAGCACCGCAACAAGGAGTTGCGCAGAATGATGAGCGACCGCCAATGGAAACGCTACAAGGAGTCTTATTACTTCTATCAGCCTATCGACTGGCGCAGCAACGCTTACGTACACAATATCTATGCAAAATATCCGAACAGAGTGGTTGTCGTACACGAGTCGAAGCCCTGTAAGCACCATAAGCACTACAAGTCGTGCAAGCCATGCAAGCATCATAAGTATGACAAGCATGACAAGCACCATAAGCACGACAAACATCATAAGCACGACAAACATCATAAGCACGACAAGCATCGTAAATACGATAAGGACGACCGGTATGAGAAGCATCCGTTCGGAAGTCGCCGTTAGTGGCATCAGTGACAATCAAGTGTTGCAGAGCTGTTCCACCTCCGCAATATGAGGTGCGGTTTTTGTAAAAATTGTTAAAAGAACACACGAAACAACTCTTGGTTTATACATAATAATTAACTTTGAATTCTTAATGGCGCAGAGTGGCGTAAGTCCTCTGCGTTTTAATGTAAGTATGAACCAATAATCTTGTAATATATGACTTGTTTCAAAGGTCAGTTTCTTCTGACTGCCACTGTCGTAACTCCATTATTGTTCGCAGCGACCGGGGCGACAGCCCAGACCGCAAAGCGTTTCGTGGTGAAGGGTGTAGTGGCTGATGCCGCTACTAAGGAAGGAGAGCAGTACGCCACCATGAAAATCACATCGCAAACCGACTCTACATCCACCGCCGCACTCGCCGTGTCGGAGGCTGACGGCTCCTTCAGCATGACTCTGAAGAAGGCGGGCAGCTATCGCCTCTTTGTCAACGCAATGGGCAAGCAGCCCATCGTGCGCAACTTCGTCGTGTCTGATAGCAAGCCCGTAGCCGCGCTCGACACATTGTATATAAAGGAGGCTTCGCACGTGCTGGGCGCCGTGGAGATAGTGGCGCAGAAGCCGCTCGTGAAAGCCGACATCGACAAAATTACGTACGACATAGAGGAGGACCCCGATTCGAAGACCAACAACATACTGGAGATGTTGCGCAAGGTGCCGATGGTGACGGTAGACGGCGATGGCAATATCAAGGTGAACGGCAGCTCGGGTTTTAAGGTGTACGTCAACGGACGACCCAACAACATGATGTCGAAGAACCCGAAGGAGGTGCTGAAGAGTATGCTGGCATCTTCGATAAAGAAGATAGAGGTGATAACCAACCCCGGTCCGAAGTACGACGCGGAGGGCGTGGGTGGCATCCTCAACATCGTGACCGTGGGCAAGGGCATCGAGGGCTATACCGTTACGACGAACGCCGGTGTGTCGAACACTGATACTGATGCCAGTGTGTATGCTACGGTGAAGCAGGGCAAGTTCACCGTCAGTGGAACCTACTCGTACAACTACTACGATATGCGTAATATGCATAGCGACTTTAGCAGTCTGTTCACGGGCGACCCTGCCACGCCTTCTGCTTCTGACCGCTATGCTACGAGCGACAGCCGTTCGTATAACCACTCGCATTCGGGCAACTTCGAGGCGAGCTACGATGTGGACACGCTGCGACTCGTGACTGCCTCGTTCGGCATCTGGACGAACAGGTCGAACGCGCACAGCCTGTCAAGAAGCAACACCATGTCGCCCCTGTCTGGCGCAACGCTCTATTCGTATGCCAACGGCGGGCGCAGCGTCTCTGACAATATGTATCTCTATGGCAACCTCGACTATCAGCGCCTGTTCAAGCTGAAAGGTCGTATGCTCACCTTCTCCTACAAGATAAACGGGGGCACCAATGGCGGCGACAACTATTCGTCTTATGATGTGGCTGAAGCTACCGACGAGTGGCTGCCGTTCGTGAAGCGTTTGTCTGACGAGCATACTGAAAGCAGCGGACGAAGCATGGAACACACGTTGCAGGTTGACTATACCACGCCTATCGGCAAGGCGCACAACGTGGAGGTGGGTGCAAAATATATATTGCGCGACAACCGTTCGGACGACGACCGCTATGTGCGTCAGAACGGAACCGACGGCGAATACACGTTCGACGAACAGTATTCGTCGCACTATCGTCACGAGAACGACATCCTCGCCGCTTACTTGGGTTACGGCTTAAGATTAGGCAATCTGTCGGGACGGCTTGGCGCACGCTATGAGCATACGTTTCAGAAGATAAAGTATGAGTTAGGCGAGGGCGAAAACTTCTCTACCGGGTTCGACGATGTGGTGCCGTCGGCAAGCGTGGGCTACCGCATAAACGACGAGAACAATCTGCGATTCGGCTACAATATGCGCATATACCGACCGGGCATCTGGTCGCTCAATCCGTATCTCAACCAGACTAACCCCGAAGCGCTACAGCAGGGCAACCCTAATCTGGTGAGCGAGAAGAATCACAACGTGCAATTGACCTACAGCTACTTTGCTGCTAAGTTCTCCGTTAGTTGCACCATGCGCTACAGCTTCACGAACAACAATATTTCAAGCGTTACGTCGCTCGTGGAGGACAACACTATCGAGAGCGTGAAGAATCCTATGGGCAAACTCGTCAGCTACACTACGTACCGCAACATCGGACGCACACAGACCGCGTCGCTGTCGAGCTACGTCAATTGGAACATCTTCAAGAATACACGCTTAACCATGAACCTCTGGGGCGACTATTCCGACTGCAACGACCGTCAGCAGCTGCACAACTATGGCTATTACGGTTCGGCGTATGTAGGCGTGCAGCAGACGCTGCCTAAGAATTGGAGAGTGAATTTAGGTTTCTATGGCTGTACAAGTAATCCTGGTCTTCAATCGAAGACAGAGGGTATGTACAACTATAACTTGAATGTGCAGAAGTCGTTCCTCAAGGATAGGCTCAACTTCAACTTGTATGCAAGTAATTTCCTTGATGCAAAGCGCCATTATAAATCGACGGTCACAGGTGCGAACTTCATAACTCGTAGCGACTCGTCGTATAATCCGTGTAGCGTCGGCATAAACGTAAGTTGGCGCATCGGCGAATTGTCATCGGGTGTAAAGAAGGTGGCACGATCTATCTCTAACGACGACGTTAAAAGCGCGGAAGGTGGTGGAAAGTAAGCCTATTCCACCATCTCGCGTCTCTTAGTCTCTTTCAGGCGTTGTTCCACTTCGTCGGGCGACACCGTGCCGGTTATCAAGCTTTTCACCCACACGCTGAGGGCGAAGCATACAATGGTGATAACCGCACTCACAATCCATTTGAGCAGCTCGTTTTGCAGCGGCACGTTGTTTATAGACACTATGCCTGCCACTACGGGTATGCCAAACAGAATAAGGTCGGCGCCGGAGTGTATCTTGAAATTCTCTTTCGCATGGCGATACTCGTCGTTTTTGTCGAGTATCGTCATGCGATTTTCTTTCCAGTAGGTTTCAAATTCCTTGTCAGTCATGCTATTGTACTTTTGTCATGTGATAGCCAAGGCTGCGCAACTCTACGGCAATACCCATCAGATACATTTGGTGAAGTGCTGCTACAAAGGTGCGGAACGCCTCTTTTGATCCTGCCTCAAGGCGCATACGGCAGAGCTTGGTGTAGGTGCGTGCAGCGCATTCGCCAACCACGTTGTTCACCACTTCGTGCTCTTTAGCATCGAGGCACAGCACCTTATCGCAGATATAGTCGTCCATGTGGTCGAAGTCGATGCGGTCGCGCAGATAGGCATAGAGGTCGGTCACCTTCGAGTAGGTAGACCATTCCACGTCCCAATACTTTGCGAGTGCCATGCCCACGTACATTATCCAACCGAACGCCACACGCGGATATTCACCGTTGAACTCGCGTATGGCATCGGGCATGTAGCTCTGAGCTATTGGCTGCCACAACTCTTCGAGGTCGGGAGCTTCCGGCAGACGCTCATCAATCATGTCTACAGAGAGTAGAAACTGATGGAGGTCATTGCGGAAAAGCTGCTCCTTGTCTTCGTTGTTTGTCATGCTCATGTCGGTTTACATCTTGTTGAGAGCCTGCTTGATATCGTCGAGAATGTCCTCAGGGTCCTCAATGCCTACAGAGAGACGGATAAGGTCGGGTGCAATGCCTGCCTCGCGCAGCTGCTCTTCAGAGAGCTGACGGTGGGTGTGGCTTGCTGGGTGGAGCACGCATGTGCGAGCGTCAGCCACGTGGGTCACGATGTTAATCATGTCGAGCGAGTCCATGAAGCGGATAGCTGTCTCGCGGTCGCCCTTCAGTCCGAACGCTATTACGCCACAAGAACCGTTGGGAAGATATTTCTGTGCAAGTTCATGGTACTCGTCATCCTGCAGACCGCAGTAGTGTACCCATGCCACACGCTCGTCAGCCTTTAGGAACTCGGCAACACGCTGTGCGTTCTCGCAGTGTTGCTTCATGCGCAGGTGGAGCGATTGCAAGCCGAGGTTGAGGATGAACGAGTTCATCGGAGCTGGGATAGAGCCAAGATCGCGCATGAGCTGAGCCACGAGCTTTGTGATGTAGCCCATCTTGCCGAACGCCTTCACGTAAGTGAGTCCGTGGTAGCTTTCGTCGGGAGTGCAAAGACCTGGGAACTTCTCGGCATTAGCCATCCAGTCGAAGTTGCCACTGTCTACAACTACGCCACCGACCTGGCTCGCTGTGCCGTCCATGTACTTTGTTGTACTGTGGGTTACGATGTCTGCGCCCCATTCAAACGGGCGACAGTTGATAGGTGTAGCGAAGGTGTTGTCAACAATGAGAGGTACACCATTCTTGTGAGCGATGCGTGCGAACTTCTCGATGTCGAGCACAGCACAACCAGGGTTGCTGATTGTCTCACCGAATACAACCTTTGTGTTCGGGCGGAATGCCTTCTGTATTTCTTCCTCAGATGCGTTCGGATTAACGAAAGTGCACTCTATGCCGAGCTTCTTCAATGTTACGCCGAAGAGATTGTATGTTCCGCCGTAGATTTCGTTAGATGTTACAATGTGGTCGCCAGCCTCGCAGATGTTGAATACAGCGTAGAAATTGGCAGCCTGACCAGAACTGGTGAGCACTGCGCCTACGCCACCTTCAAGTTGCGCAATCTTATTGGCTACAGCGTCGTTTGTAGGGTTCTGCAATCGTGAGTAGAAATAGCCCTCCTTCTTGAGGTCGAAGAGCATAGCCATTTCCTCTGAATTGTCGTACTTGAATGTAGTACTCTGTATTATTGGTACCTCAATAGGTTCGCCATTCTTTGGCTTGTAACCGCCCTGCACACAAAGTGAAGCGGTGCGAAGTTTCTTTTCCATGTTCTTATTTGTTGATTATAATTAATGTGTGATTTATATATCCTTTTACTTTTTTACTCTTTTACTTTTTTACTTTTTTACCTTTATCAGACTTTCATAAGGTTGCTCATCACCATGTCGCTAACGAAAAGTCCTTTACGTGTGAGTCGCAGATGGTCGTTGGTGAGTTCGAGAAGTCCGCCGTCAATATCGCTCTTTGCAGAGCACAGAGCATAGTCGCGATACTCAGGTTTCAGACGTTTCAAATCTACGCCTTCGTGGGTTCGCATGGCAGTCGTAATGATGTCGTCGTAGTGAGTGTCGTCGTCAATGCGCTCGCTATCAGACGGCAGTTTGCTACTTTCGACGGTGTCAATATATTCTTTAATGTCAGCAACGTTCCAGCTGCGTGTCAGTAAGTTATACGAGTGGGCAGCTGCTCCAAAACCTAAGTATGGCGTATCGTTCCAATAACTACTGTTGTGTATGGCGCGATAGCCAGGTAAGCAGAAGTTGCTTATCTCGTAATGTTCGTAACCATTGGCTGAAAGCGTGTCCATAAGCATGGTGTACATAGCAAGGCAAGTATCATCGTCGGTCTGTTTGATCTTGCCGTTTTGAAGCAGCAGATAGAGTGGGGTGCCCTCTTCGTACATCAGACTATATGCTGATATGTGATTTGGACGTAGCTTTAAGGCTGTGTTCAAGTCGTTCTGCCAATCATCTAATGTTTCGTCGGGGAAGCCGAACATAAGGTCGATGCTAATGTTACCGATGCCTGCACGCCGGATTGTCTCAACGGCTTTTACGGCTTGCGCAGCGTTGTGGCGACGATGGATGAAGCGCAGGCGTTCGTCGCTGAAGGTCTGCACGCCAAGACTGATGCGGTTCACACCAAGCGTACGTACCGAGGTGATGAGTTCGGGCGTAACATCGTCGGGATTCATCTCCATCGTTATCTCGCGTGTAGTGCAAGGATAAACCTCTTTTATAGTGTTTATGATGCGTGCGATGTCTTCAGTGGAGAGTGTAGAAGGTGTTCCTCCGCCAATGTAAACAGTATCAATCGTACATTCGTTGTCAGGATAAAGGCTGCGTAACTCATCGCTGCGCATACGCATCTCCTTCAAAAGTGCGTCTACGTAGCGAGTACACCAGTCTTTTGCCGTTGTACTATAAAAGCCGCAGTAGATGCAACGGCTCTCGCAAAATGGTATATGTACGTATATTCCTGCTTTCATTCACTATATAATAAGGTGTACATAGTGTCACACTATGTTTTATGGCTACAAATTTACTAATAAGTTTAAAATTTTGATTAGTTTTTGTGCAATTCTTTTGGAAATACCATATAAATATATAATTTAGTAGACGGATAGACACCCGCCCCAAAGTCAATCCGCCTGAATTTATTATTAACCATTTAAAACCTGAAGAATATGAGGGTCTATCAAACAAATGAGATTAAGAACATTGCCCTTTTAGGCAGTGCGGGTAGCGGCAAGACCACCCTTGCCGAGTCTATGATTTATGGTAGTGGTATTATCAAGCGCCGTGGTACGGTGGAAGCAAAGAACACGGTAAGCGACTACTTCCCGGTAGAACATGAGTATGGCTACTCGGTGTTCCCCACAGTGTTCCATGTAGAGTGGAACAACAAGAAACTCAACATTATCGATTGCCCAGGTTCTGACGACTTTATCGGTGGTGCAATCACAGCTCTCAACGTAACCGATCAGGCTGTTATCCTTATTAACGGTCAGTATGGTCCTGAGGTTGGTACACAGAACAACTTCCGTTATACCGAGAAACTTCATAAGCCAGTCATTTTCCTTATCAACCAGTTGGACTCTGATAAGTGCGACTTCGACAATGTCATGGTAAACATGAATGCTATCTACGGCTCTAAGTGTGTTCAGATTCAGTATCCGGTAAGCACAGGTGCAGGCTTTAATGCTATCGTTGATGTGCTCTTGATGAAGATGTACACATGGGGACCAGAAGGTGGTATGCCAACAATCGTTGACATCCCTGCAGAAGAGATGGATAAGGCAATGGAACTCCATAAGCTTCTTGTTGAGGCAGCAGCCGAGAACGATGAGACATTGATGGAGAAGTTCTTTGAGGAAGGAGCTCTTTCTGAGGACGAGTTGCGCGAAGGCATCCGCAAGGGACTCGTTACACGTTCTATATTCCCTGTGTTCTGCGTTTGTGCAGGCAAAGATATGGGCGTTCGTCGTTTGATGGAGTTCTTGGGCAATGTAGTACCTTTCGTAAGCGAAATGCCGAAGCTTCACAATACACGTGGTGAGGAGATTGTTGCTGATACAAACGGACCGGAGTCTGTTTACTTCTTCAAGACAGGTTTGGAACCGCATATTGGTGAGGTAAGCTACTTCAAGGTTATGAGCGGCAAGATTAAGTCGGGTGATGACTTGACAAACGCTGATCGTGGCTCGAAGGAGCGTATCGGTCAGATATTCGCTTGTGCTGGTGCGAACAGAATACCAGTGGACGAACTCGTTGCCGGCGATATCGGTTGCACAGTTAAGTTGAAAGATGTAAAGACAGGAAACACCCTCAATGGTAAAGATTGCGAATGGCGCTTTGACTTTATCAAATATCCTAACCCTAAGTTCTCACGTGCAATCAAGGCTGTCAATACAGCAGAAACAGAAAAACTTATGTCGGCATTGCTGCGTATGCATCAGGAGGATCCGACATGGCTTGTCGAGCAGAGCAAGGAGTTGCGTCAGACTATCGTACGTGGTCAGGGCGAATTCCATCTCCGCACATTGAAGTGGCGTCTTGAGAACAATGAGAAGCTCGCTATCAAGTTTGAGCCGACACGCATACCGTATCGTGAGACTATCACAAAGATGTCACGCGCTGAGTATCGTCATAAGAAGCAGTCGGGTGGTGCAGGTCAGTTTGGTGAGGTACACCTCATCGTTGAACCGTATGCAGAAGGAATGCCAGATCCTACATCATACAAGATTAGCGGACAGGAGTTTAAGATTAATATCAAGGGTCGCGAAGAGATTAACTTGGAATGGGGCGGCAAACTCGTATTCATCAACTCTGTTGTCGGTGGTGCCATCGACGCACGCTTCATGCCTGCTATCCTAAAGGGTATTATGGAGCGCATGGAGCACGGACCATTGACTGGTAGCTATGCACGTGATGTGCGTGTTATCGTTTATGATGGAAAGATGCACCCGGTTGACTCTAATGAGCTTTCGTTCATGTTGGCAGCACGCAATGCATTCTCGGCAGCGTTTAAGGAGGCAGGTCCGAAGATTTTGGAGCCTATTTACGATCTCGAGGTGTACGTACCGAGCGACTATATGGGTGATGTGATGTCTGATCTTCAGGGTCGTCGCGCGCTCATTATGGGTATGGATAGTGAGGCTGGCTATCAGAAACTTCAGGCTAAAATACCATTGAAGGAGCTCAGCAACTATTCAATCTCGTTGAGTAGCTTGACAGGTGGTCGTGCTTCGTTCACAACGAAGTTCGCAAGCTATGAGCTTGTTCCGAACGATTTGCAGCAGAAGCTTATTGAGGAGCACGCAGCAGAGGCAGAGGAAGAAGAATAATCGATTATTATTTTATAGCAAAGACCGTTTTTGTACACTTTTGTACAAGGACGGTCTTTTTTGCGTTGTATTAATACAATTTAAAAATGTAATGATTTTTTGCCTCTTTGTCTATTTTACAGTAACTTTGCATTTATGAAGAGGATTTTTTACATATATATATATATCATATTAGGACTGTTTTATTCTTGCCCCGTATTTTCTCAAGACAATCTTGTGCAATGCGAAGACACCTGTGCACATGTGCATGGTATCGATTTGAGTCATTATCAAGGCGAGGTGTTTTGGGAAGTAATAGGCAATAATACAAAAATGGCTTATGTCTATCTAAAGGCTACTGAAGGTGGCGATCGTATAGATCACATGTACGAGCAGAATATTGATTTAGCACATAAGTATGGCTTGAAGGTAGGGTCGTATCATTTTTTCAGACCAAAGACCGACCTCTCAAAGCAGTTAGCAAACTTTAAGACCCAGTGCCGTCCCAGTCAACAAGATCTGATACCGATGATAGATATCGAAGTAAAGCAAGGGATGAGCACAGAGGCATTCCGCGATTCTGTTGCGAAGTTTCTTGTTATGGTAGAAAAGGCTTATCATCAGAAACCTCTTGTGTACACAGGTACCAATTTCTATAACAAATATCTTGTAGGAGTGTTAGATGACTATAAGCTGATGATTGCGCAATACTCTAAAAACGAACCAATATTGGCAGATGATAAAGACTATATATTATGGCAGTATACTGGTAAGGGATACATCGATGGCATTAAGGGCTATGTAGATAAAAGTCGCTTTATGGGTAGACATAGTTTGCGCGAACTTAAATACCAAAGACGTTGAGAGTGAAAAGTATATAAATGACAGCTGCATCAGTAGATGAAAGTGTTTAATAGAATAATATAATTAATTTAAAATCATGGCAATAATTAAATGTCCTGAGTGTAATCAGGAAATTAGTGACAAAGCCCCAGTCTGTCCTTCATGTGGAGTACCTATTGCAGGACATGTTACAACTTGCTCGCAATGTGGGTTTACGTATTTTAATAGCAATGCTGAATGTCCACAATGTCATCATAAAACCACAGTTGATAATACTACAATGTGTGGAGACGAGAGTGATTGTAAAGTCAATCAAAAGGCTTCGGGCTTACGCAATAATCGTATTGTAATAGCAGTTGTGTCATTGGTTGTAGTGGTTCTGGGTGCTGTTTTATACGCTTTCTATAGAAATGCTCAAAGCGATAAGGAGGAGTCTGCGTATGAGTTCGCCCTTTCGAGCAACGACCCCCAAGTGTTGCAAAACTATCTGAATACATACACAGATGCGCCTGAAGCTCATCGCGATTCTATTTCTGCACATTTGGAATATTTTGCACAGCTTGACCGCGATTGGACTAATGTTGTTGTTAGTGGTTCAAAAAGTGACTTTCAACGATACATCGAGCAACATCCAAACTCTCCGTTCTGCCAAGTTGCGCAACACAAGATTGACTCTATTGATTGGTCGAGGGCTGATGCGGCGAACACCCTTGAGGCTGTACAACTCTATTTGGAGCAGCATCCTGATGGTGAGCATTTCGATGAAGCTACAGATAAGATGAAAATGCTTAATGCAAACACGGTGACCCCAGAGGATAAAATACTCGTAGGAACAGTGTTTGATGGATTGTTCCAAAGTCTAAACAACCGAGATGAAAATGGATTGATGAATTCATTCAGTCCGCTGATTGCAAAGTTTCTTGGAAAGGCAAACGCCACACGCAGCGACGTAGTTACGTTTATGCACAAAATCTACAAGAGTGACGTGGCTTCGATGAATTGGATGTCGCTTGAGGATTACGCCATAACGAAAAAGGAAGTAGGCGATCAGCAATATGAGTACACTGTTGTCTTCTCTGGATTGCAGAAAGTGGAACATACAGACAACAGTTCAAGCGAGACAAGATTTCGTTTTAATGCCAAGGTTAATCCTGATGGCAGAATTACGGAGCTGAATATGACAAAGATTTTAGAATAATTTAAGTGAAAAATAAGTGGCGAAAGGCTATTGTTTCATTTATTATAACTAACTTTGTAATATTAATTAGAAACTTAAATTATTAACAACGTTAACATACATTTATATTATGGGAGACAATAGAGAACTCATAAAGCAGTGTGAGGAAAGAGCACAGCAGTGGCTTACTCCTGCTTTCGACGAGGAAACACGTAACGAGGTGAAGGCAATGCTTGAGGCAGAAGACAAGTCTGCACTTATCGATGCTTTCTATCAGAACCTCGAGTTTGGTACTGGTGGTCTGCGTGGCGTTATGGGTGCTGGTACAAACCGTATGAACAAGTACATCGTTGGCATGGCAACACAGGGCTTTGCTAACTATATATTAAAGGCGTTCCCAGGCGAGGAGAACCTTTCAGTTGTTGTAGGTCACGACTGCCGCAACAATTCGCGCCTCTTTGCTGAGACTGTTGCTGCTATCTTCTCTGCAAACGGCATCAGGGCTTACTTGTTTGAGGGACTCCGTCCTACACCGGAGATTTCTTTTGCTATCCGTGAACTCGGTGCAAAGGCTGGTGTGAACGTTACAGCTTCTCACAACCCGAAGGAATACAATGGCTATAAGGCTTATTGGAGCGATGGCGCTCAGGTATTGGCTCCGCACGATAAGGGCATCATTGATGAGGTTAACAAGGTGACTATTGATGACGTTAAGTTTGAGGCTAACTGGGATAAGATTAAGATTATTGGTGGCGAGATGGACTACGACTATATGACAGCTGTTCATTCTGCAATGATTGACCAGGATGTTATCAACCGCCAGAAGGATCTCAATATCGTTTATTCTGCAATGCACGGCACAGGTCGCGTAATTGTACCTCTCTGCTTGCGTTCATGGGGCTTCCAGAACATAAATGTTGTTCCGGAGCAGATGGTTGTTGACGGTAACTTCCCAACTGTCGTTTCTCCAAACCCAGAGAATGCAGAAGCAATGACATTAGGTATGAAGCTTGGTACAAAGCTCAATGCCGACTTGGTTGTTGCTACTGACCCCGATGCAGACCGTCTTGCTATCGTTTGCCGTGATGATAAGGGCGAATGGATGATTATCAATGGTAACCAGACTTGCATGATGTTCTGTTATTACATCATTGAGAATAAGAAGAAGCTTGGTAAGCTGAAGCCGACAGACTTCCTTGTTAAGACTATCGTAACAACAGAGGTTATCGCAGAAATCGCTAAGAAGAACAACGTAGAGCTCCGCGACTGCTACACTGGTTTCAAGTGGATTGCACGTGAGATTGCTATCTCTGAGGGCAAGCAGGACTACATCGGTGGTGGCGAGGAGAGCTTCGGCTTCCTGCCTTACGACAAGGTTCGCGATAAGGACGCTCCAGCTTCAATCTGCCTTATCTGCGAGATCGCTGCTTGGGCTAAGGACCAAGGCAAGACTCTCTACGACCTCTTGATGCAGATTTATCAGGAGTATGGCTTTAGCAAGGAGTTCACAGTGAACGTAGTTCGCCCGGGCAAGACTGGCGCTGATGAAATCAAGCAGATGATGGCTGACTTCCGTGCCAATCCTCCTCAGGAGTTGGGTGGTAGTAAGGTGGTTCTCTGGAAGGACTATCAGGCTCTCACATCTACAAAGGCTGACGGCACTGTAGAGAAGCTCGATATGCCTACAACAAGCAACGTGCTCCAGTGGTTCTGCGACGACAACACTAAGGTTAGCGTTCGCCCATCGGGTACAGAGCCTAAGATTAAGTTCTATCTTGAGGTTAAGGATCCGTCGTTCAAGTGTGCTGGTTGCTACGAGCGTTGCAGCAAGGCTGCCGACGAGAAGATTGAGGCAATCAAGAAGTCGCTTCATCTTGACTAATTAAAACACTGCTTCCTCGGAAGTTGCAATTTGAATATATAATAATAGATAAGTCCACTTAAAGATATGGCCAAATTGGACATTCCTTAAGTGGACTTTATTTTTATCTTTCATCTTTTCAATTCAAATCTTCATATTTTATAATGATGAGAAAGACATTAATTTCTATTATTTTTTTGGCTGCTTGTACCTTACATACCACTACGTATGCCAAGGATTATGCTTCAAAAGTGAATACGCTTATAGGTACCGACTATACAGGTAATACTTATCCTGGAGCACAGGTGCCTTTCGGAATGGTGCAGCTAAGTCCAGACAACGGTTTACCCGGATGGGATCGTATTGCTGGTTATTTCTATCCAGATAGTACGATAGCCGGTTTTAGTCATACTCACTTGTTAGGAACGGGTGCTGGCGATTTGTATGATATCTCGTTTATGCCCGTAACGTTGCCGTACAACGAGGCTGAAGAGCCGTTGGGCATACACTCGCGCTTCTCTCACAAGGACGAAACGGCACATGCAGGATATTACCAAGTGTGTCTAACCGACTATGACATTAACGTAGAGCTAACCGCAACGCCCCGGTGTGGAGTTCAGCGCTATACATTCCCTAATGATGGCAAGGAACGCATGGTCATCTTAGATTTGAACAAGGCGATGAACTGGGACGCAACGGTTGACAGCAAGATAAGCGTTGTTGACTCTTTCACCATTGAAGGCTATCGTTATTCGGATGGTTGGGCTCGCAATCAGCGCGTTTGGTTCAGAACACGTTTTTCACAACCTATCAAATCTGTAGAGATTGATAGTAAAGCGTTGAAGAATAATCGGGATGGAGTAGGCTGCATTGCTCGCTTTAAGTTTGCTTCAGAGGGTTTTGACAAACTTGTGGTAACAACAGCTCTTTCGCCAACAAGCCTTGCAGGAGCACAAAAGAATCTGCAGGCAGAAGCTGTGTCTGACGACTTCGACGCAGTGAGAAGACAGGCTGAAAGCCTCTGGAACAAGGAATTGGGTAGGATAGAGATAGAGGGAGGTTCGCAGTCGCAAGAAACAGTTTTCTATACATCACTCTACCACGCCATGTCTGCGCCTACGTTGCTCTGCGATGTTGACGGCAACTATCTTGGTGCTGATCGTCAGCTGCATAAGGCGAATGGGTGGTTCAACTATGAGACTTGCTCGTTGTGGGATACCTATCGTGCTGCCCATCCGCTTTATGATATCCTAATGCCTACACGTGCCAGCGATATGGTCAATTCGCTCATTGCGTTTAGTAAGGAGAACGGACGTTTGCCAATTTGGAATATGTGGTCGTCGGAGACGGATATGATGATTGGATATCATGCCGCTTCTGTTATTGCTGAAGCTATTCTGAAAGGTGTGCCTAATATCAACAAGGAAGAGGCTTTAGCAGAGTGCGTGAAGACAGCCAACTTAGACGACTATAGAGGTATCGGACTTTATAAGAAGTTGGGCTATGTACCCTATGATGTGAAGGAGCCTACGCTGGGCGATGACTGGTCGCTCTCTCGAACGCTCGAATATGCTTACGACGACGCTTGCATAGCAGCTCTTGCAAAGTCGATGAATAAAACAGACATTTACAAGGAGTTCAGTAAGCGTGCGCAAAACTATCGCAATGTATATTGTAAGGGCAATACGTTTATGCAACCACGTCATTCTGATGGCAGTTTCCAGCCGGCCTATTCGCCCGATGAGTACACATCGCACATTTGTGAGAGCAATGGATGGCACTATATGTGGTCGGTGCAGCATGATATAAAGGGACTTGAGAAACTTGTTGGCAAGAAACGTTTTGCTGAAAAACTTGATAGCTTCTTCACTTATACGCCAACTGCCAATGCCGAACTGCCATTGTTTAGTACGGGTATGATAGGACAATATGCACACGGAAACGAACCCAGTCACCATGCTGCATATATCTTCAACAAGATAGGTCAGCCTCACAAGACGCAGAAGTATGTTCGCCAAATACTGACAGAACTCTACAACGACACACCTGCCGGACTCTGTGGAAACGAAGACTGCGGACAGATGTCTGCTTGGTATGTTTTCAGTGCGTTAGGCTTCTATCCATTAAATCCTGTTAGTTGCGAGTACGAGATTGGTTCACCGCTCTTCCGTAACGCAACAATCCACTTGGAGAATGGTAATACGTTTAAGGTCGAGGCAGAAGGCTATTCGCCAGAGAAGTATCTTGTAAAGGAAGTACTGCTCAATGGTAAGCGACTTCGTACCACGAACATTTCGCATGAAGATATTCTGAAAGGTGGAACATTGACATTTGTGATGCAATAATCTCGATAAATAGTGTAAAAAAACTGAACAACTCAGTTTTTTTACACTATTATTATTGTCGTATTAAAAGTTTTTGTATCTTTGCAAAAACAAATCATTACATTAAAACGTTAGCTTATGACAAAATATATACTCGTTATATTACTTGCTATCTTTATGGTAGGTGCTCCAAAATCAGCAATGGCTGAGTGTATGCCAGAAATTGAGCTCATTGACAATGTGCAGAAGCCCGTCATATCCATAGAGGATAACGTTGTGCGTGTCACAGATGCTTTTGGAATGACAATGAGCATCTACAATCTGGCAGGAGGTGCTCCAGTTATGTCTGTAAAGATTGATAGTCAGGACAAACGATTTGATTTGAACTTGCCAAAGGGTATTTACATTGTTAAAGTTGGTAAGATAGCACGTAAAATTGTGATTAAGTAACAAGTTTTGTCAATATCCAATTTGAATATTAGCAAGTTCTCATTGTTTCTCTTCTTTCTTATGGCTTTTGTTTTATGCTCATGTCATAAGAAAGAAGAACGTATGTATGTATCGTTAGACGATTTTGCTACATTGCGAACATCCCGTTACGATATTTCTGCGGATAGAGTATTCTCTAATATCCGCACACTCATTCTGTCCGACAAGTCTAACAGTCCAGCCGACATGCACGCTCGCAAGCACTACAACACCAGTATGGAGGTGTTGTGGATAACGCGTGATGGTGTTTCTGCAAAAGCAGATACCTTACTTAGCTATATTTCACACGTTGACTCATTGGGCTTCTCTCGTGACAAATTCTATTATTCCTTACTGAAAGAAGATTTACAACGTGTGCGTGCCCTTGATTTCGATTCTATTAAAACAGCCGACAATTCGGCTGTTAAAGTGTTCGCACGCTTAGAGTATTATCTTACAAAAGCCTTCTTGCGCTACACAGAGGGGCAGCGTTTTGGCTTTATGAACCCTTACAAAGCGTTCAACCGACTCGATCAGCGTAAAGACGACACCCTACACATCACATATCGTTCACTTTATGGTTGGCATACAAGTCTGCCCAATGACACCTATCTTGCAACCGCTTGTGCTGTGATAAAGGGTGATATGGATAAGTTTGCAGACTTTCTCGCGAAGTCGAAGCCCCACAATCCATTATACGCCAAATACATTTCTGCTTTGAACAAGACCAGGGACAAGGACTATCGCCGTCGTTTGCTTTGCAATATAGAGCGCTGTCGTTGGGAAAACGATGGCGACTACCCGCAGCTGCACAAGAAGTATGTGGTTGTGAACGTGCCCTCACTGTCTCTGTTTGCCCATGATGGTGACGAACGTCTGGTTATGAAGGTGGCTGTAGGTAGTCTTGAGACGAAGACTCCGCTATTAAGCAGCAAGATAAAACGTATGGACTTCAATCCGCAGTGGATAATACCGAAAAGCATAGTGAAGACAAGCGTAATACACCATGTCGGCAATCACGCCTATTTCGATAATAACAATTACTTTGTGAGAGATTGCAACACTGGTAAGATTGTAGCACCGGAGAACGTTACACGCGACATGCTCCTTAGTGCCAACTATTCCGTTGTGCAGTGGGGTGGGCGTGGCAATGCGCTTGGAAGAGTTATTTTCCGTTTCGACAACAATTATAGCATATACCTGCACGACACATCCTCGCCCAGAGTCTTCGCCCGTAACAACCGCATGGTGTCGCATGGTTGCATACGTGTAGAGAAACCCTACGAGTTGGCTGTTTTCATGTTGAACGATAAAAACGAGAAGCTGATGGAAAAGATGAAGTACTCTATGGCTGCCGATTTTAGCGAACGGCCACGCGAAGATGTGCCAGAAGCAGAACGTCCTAATCGTTCAAAGATGGTACGTAGTTTGAAGGTAGAACCATTAGTGCCGATATACATCACCTATTATACGCTCTATCCTGATAGCAATGGCAATCTTGTTCGCTATGACGACATATATGGCTATGACAGTATAATCTACGACAACATACAAAAGTATCTTTAACTAAGATGTTCAAGGCAAAATGAAAGATACAGAAAAGAATAAACTGTTTACTGAATTGGTTGCCCAATATAGCGAAAAACTATATTGGACGATACGTCGTATTGTGCTCAATCACGACGATGCCAACGATGTAATGCAGAATGTCTTTGTAAAAGCATGGAACAACCTTGATCAATTTGAAGAGCGTTCGAAACCATCCACCTGGCTGTATCGTATAGCCATCAACGAGTCGCTCGACTTTCTACGCCGTAAGCGCGACTTCGTAGCTTACGACTCCGATCTTACTGATGGAGTTGGTTCGCACCTTGTTGCCGACGAATATTTTGACGGCGATGCCACGCAAGCAGCTTTGCAAGAAGCTATTGCAACACTGCCCGATGTGCAGCGCGTTGTCTTCAATCTTCGCTATTACGAAGAAATGAAGTATTCGGAAATGAGTAGCCTGCTCAACACCTCAGAAGGCTCCTTAAAAGCAAGCTACCACATTGCCGTGAAGAAAATCTACAACCATCTTCTTTCAAAAAACACTTAACTTGTTTTCTGTTTATGCAGAGATGACCCCATGAATCTGCTTGATGAAATCCTTTAGATTTACAAAATGGTCGCCGAAGATAGTACGCCAGTTGTATTGTTTTAGCGGATACTCCATAAAGTTTTTTGTTTCAATATCGCCATTCATGCTTACATAGTCGATGATATTCTTCAGATACTGCTCCTGCTCCGATGTGAGATTATAGCCATCTACAAACTGCTGATATATCTGTAACGCTTTATTGTGGTCGATGCCGTTGATGACACGTATGAAGGCAGCCACATTATTCTTGTACGGATTCCCCTCGGTGAGTGCGTTGTACTCGTCCTTGGTGCCCAGCTCCTCGAAGAAGATGCGCTCCAACTCTTGTATATCGGCAGCGGTGAGCTGCTCAAAGTTCTGTATCTTTCGCAGTGTTTCGTTGTTGCTGTTCTCTGCCAAGTAATCGATCACTCGCTGCTTGTACGTAGTCTGTATAACCACGTTGACGGGGGCTTTGGAGGTGGTGTATTCGTCCTCTATGTCGATGACAAACTTCTTGTTTTGGCGTTGCTCCTTCAGCAAGTGCACTGTTTCGTGCAGCTCTTTGCGCACACTCTCCAATGCGTCAAGCGACTCGTTCTCCCAGAACTGTGGTGTCTGCACCATTCGTATGGTGTTGATGTGTGTCATTACAGTCGACACCGTCCACCACCTTGGCAAGGGTGCGAGCGTTGGGGATGAGGAAGATTGCCGACTTCATGTAGCGGCTATAGGCAGACTCCTCGCCAGTGCCGATGTGCTTGATAAACTCGAACACGCTCTGACGAACCACCTTGAACATATTGTCGGCACCGAAGTTCTTGAACACATGCCAGCGCAGGTTTTCGTAGGGTACACCAGCTCGCTCCTCGTCGCTCACAGCCTCCGGATTTACCCACAGCTGTCCGTTGAGGAAGGTGGGGTTCTCTACCTCACAGTCCCAGTCGCGTGCGTTCTCCTCCTCTTGCAACTGCTTGTCGTCGAGCATCTTCATAAAAAAGATGTACGTCATCTGCTCCAAAACGGTAATGGGGTTAGTGATGCCAGCCACAAAGAACGTGTCCCATATCTGGTCGATTTTGTTTTTTATCTCGCCTGTTATCATTTGTTGTATTTTTGTGATTTTGTTACAAAGTTAATAATTCTTTTTGTTATTTTGTTGGCTGCAATAAAAAATAATATGTACCTTTGCTTGTGAAAAACCTACTAATGGACGACGGAACTTTGCACACACAATCTGCACAAGCAGGATGTGCTGCTCAATAGTCCCAAAACTAATCATTCAGTTATGTTAAAACAAATAATTAATGGTCGCGTTCTTACTCCACAAGGATGGCTTGAAGGCGGCTCTGTAATCATTGACGGTAATAAGATTTTAGCCGTATCGAACAGCGATTTGCACATCGTTAACGCTCAGATTATCGATGCCAAAGGTTGCTATGTAGTACCAGGCGGAGTAGAGTTGCACGTGCATGGAGGAGGCGGACGCGACTTCATGGAGGGCACAGAGGAGGCGTTCCGTGTAGCCATAAAAGCACACATGAAGCACGGCACAACCTCTATATTCCCAACCCTCTCGTCTTCTACCGTGCCAATGATTGAGGCAGCTTGTGAGACCTGTCAGAAACTAATGGAAGAAGAGAATAGCCCCGTACTCGGACTCCATCTCGAAGGTCCATACTTCAACCCGAAGCAGGCAGGCGCACAGATACCCGAATGGATAAAGCCACCGGTGGCAGAGGAGTATGAGCCATTGCTCGACAAGTATCCATGCATTAAGCGTTGGGACGAAGCTCCGGAGCTGTCAGGTTCTGTGGAGTTCATACAGTCGTGTCGTAAGCACGGCGTAGTGGCATCTATCGGTCACACACGCGCCACATACGCAGATGTCGTAGCCGGACACAAGGCTGGCATGATGCACGCTACACACTTCTACAACGCAATGCCAGTGGTATATAAGGAACACGAGTTCAAGGTGCCGGGCACCGTAGAGAGCGTGTACGCCCTTCCAGATATGACCGTAGAGGTGATTGCCGACGGCATACATGTGCCCCCAGTGATGCTCCGCGTGGTTTATCAGATAAAGGGCGTAGAGAAAACCGCCCTCATCACCGACTCGTTAGCATGTGCCGCAAGCGACGAGGGCGTAGCATTCGACCCGCGCGTGATACTTGAAGACGGCGTGTGCAAGCTTGCCGACCACTCAGCCCTCGCTGGTTCTATCGCCACAATGGATCGTCTCATCCGCACGTGTGTGCAAATGGCAAACATACCGATGGAGGACGCATGTCGTATGGCGAGCGAGACTCCTGCAAAGATTATGGGCGTGTTCGATCGTAAGGGCTCGCTCGAGGACGGTAAGGACGCTGATATCATGATGTTCGACAAAGACCTTAAACTCACCTACGTAATGCAGATGGGTAACGAGGTGACTAACGAACTCTAAAAAGAAATAATATGTTGAAACAATTTGTCAATGGTCGCATCCTAACACCTAAAGGATGGCTTGATGGCGGCTCCATAGTGACGGACGGCAATAAAATCAGAGCCGTCTCAAACATCAACTTGCATGTTGTGGGAGCTGAAATCATCGATGCCCAAGGAGGCTATATCGTCCCAGGCGGCATTGATATGCACGCTCATGGCGGAGGCGGTCGCGACTTCATTGAAGCCACGCAGGACGCTTTTCGTGCAGGTGTCAATGCTCATCTGAAGCACGGCACCACCGCAATATACCCAACATTATCGTCGTCGACAATACCTACCATTGAGGCTGCCTGCAACGTGTGTCAGAAACTCATGGCGGAGAAAGATAGCCCAGTGCTTGGATTGCACATCGAAGGTTCGTATATCAATAGAAAGCAAGCTGGTGCACAAAACCCAGTGTTGATAAAGGCACCTATTATATATGAATATGAGACGCTGCTCAAAAAGTATAAGTGCATCAAGCGTTGGGATGAGGCACCAGAGCTGCCCGGCTCGGTTAGATTTATCAAAGAGCTACGCAAGCATGGCGTGCTTTCTGCTCTCACCTGCACACGAGCTACCTATGAGGATGTGGTGAAGGCGCATGATGCCGGAATGACACATGCCTCGCACTTCTACAACGCAATGCCCGTAGTGTACAAGGAGCACGAGTTCAAGGTGCCAGGCACCGTGGAGAGTGTTTATGCGCTGCAGGATATGACGGTAGAGGTGATTGCCGATGGTATACACGTGCCACCAGTAATGCTTAAGATTGTATATAAGATAAAAGGCGTAGAAAAAACAGCCCTCATCACCGACTCTTTGGCTTATGCAGCAAGCGAAGGTGATGTGTCTCCGGAGGCTCGTGTGATTATGGAAGACGGTGTGTGTAAACTCGCCGACCGCTCGGTGCTTGCCGGCTCCATTGCCACTATGGATGTGCTCATCCGCACATGTATACAAAAGGCAGAAATACCGATGATAGATGTGTTCCGCATGGCAAGCGAAACACCTGCAAAGATTATGGGCGTGTTCGACCGCAAAGGCTCAATAGAGGAGGGTAAGGATGCCGATATCGTTGTCTACGACAAGGATATAAACCTTACCTACGTAATGCAAATGGGCAAGGAAATTGTCAATAAATTATAACTGCGAGTTTGCCACGCTACGGCAACATTGTTGTTGTGCTACCGAAACTTAATTGCCGTAGCGCGACAACAATGTTGCCGTAGCGTGGCAAACTCACAGCGTAATTGTGTGGATGTAATGTTGTCTATTCTTGCGTTGTGTCGTTGATGTTGTCTGTGTGCAGAATGACACTCGTAGCACCAATTGTGAACAATGTGCCGTCCTCGATAACGCGTTGCTCGCGGTCGCCAAGAATAACGTTGTCGACGAAGGTACCAGTGTAGCTCGGTCCGTCCTTAAGCACATACTTCAAGTTGCCCTTTTTGTCGCGGCTTACTGTGATAGAACAATGGTTGATGTCGATGCTCGGGTCGTTTGTCTCGATAGCGCAGTTTACACCGCTATTCTTCATGTAGCGTCCGATGACGTTCACACCCATGTGTAGCGGAATGACCTGCTTGTAATGGAATACGTTTTCGATAACGGTGATGTAGCCACACTCGTTTCCTTCTGCATTTTCTTCAGGAATATCCTCTTTCTGCGTGTTGCGCAGTTTTGAAACACCAATGCGTATGCCGAATTGCTTGCCACAGTCGGGGCATTGGAATACTAACGACTGTCCTTCGGTGTATTTCTTCTCGTCGAATGTGATGAAGTTATCACATTTTGGGCATCTTACTCTTTTCATTTATTTTATTTCTGTTATCCAAGATCCTTCAAATTCGATGTTGTCTGTCAGCATGTTCTTCGCTTTGTTTGCCTCTTCGCGAGTGCTGAACTTGCGATATATCACCTTTACGTGACCATTGGCACCGATATAGACACGAGCTTCTTTCATGCCTTTGCGATGAAGTTTGTTTACATAATCCTCTGCGTTCTTTTTTGCTACACGGCTTGCAAGCACAATGCTGAAGTATCGCTCTGATGTTTGCTCGTTGGTGTTGTTGACTGTTGTTGCAACTTCTTTGTTCTCAGCGTTATTTGCTGTGTTCGCTTCAGCGTTTGTTGCGCCTTCTTCTGCCGCTTCAGTTGCTGTCATGTCGTTCAGTTTATCGGGCGTGCCACTGGTTATGTCTTTTGGCATAATCTCGTAGAACCAGTTTGCGTTTATGGCACTTTGGTTGATGTTGGGCTTGCTCGAATCGCCCAACTTGGCAGGCATTGTGAGCATGAAGATGATGGCAATGCAAGCTGCAGCCACATGTTTGATGTAGCGCAACGGAATGTGTACAGATAGTGTTTCGTCTGCCACGTCCTCTTCAGTCTCGGTCTGCTCGATAGTTTCGCTTACTTTTGCTGTAGCTATGGTTTTTTCCTCAACAGTATTTGCCACAGGGCGTATATTGATAGCGTCAAGTCCGTAGAGCGCAGGAGTGATAATGCCAGTCTCTTCGGGGATGAACTCTAATGTGGAGCCGTTGATGACAAATTTACCGATTCTTAATAGCTCGTATATGCGCTCTTCTTCGATGTGACGTTTGAGACTTTCAACATCTGTTGCTATCTGTTTAAGTGCTTCAGGGAAACTGATGTCGTATGTGTTGACATATTCCTGGGCTAAGAGCGAGTCGTTCATGGTCAGCTGCGGGTTGAAGCCAACAATGCGCATCGGAGGAATAAAAATGCAGTTCTCTTCGTCGTATTTGGCAGGAATATTGTGAGCCATAAATCCACCAAAGCCCGGAACAATGACACAATCATTGTTCAACAGTAACCTTGCTATATGTTTCTCCAAATATCTCATATCTGCAAATTTACGAATTTTTAATTATAACTTTGATATAAATGAATAAAAAGTGAATGGAAAAGATTAAAATATGCTTATTGTTTTGGTTTTCTTGCGAAATATGCTAACTTTGCAAGTGTTATGGCTGTGAAATCAGCATTGAGTAACGTGTAATAATTATGTATAAAAATATAGCAAAAACTTTATTTGTTCTGCTGCTTGTCCTCAAGGTAAGTGCGTGTGGAAATCGTCAGAATAAGGCGGTAGAGCCGACAGAAGATTTAACAGCAAAGCATGATTTGCAAGGAATATGGCTTGATGAGGATGTGGAAGACGTGGCTTTTCGTGTGAAGGGCGACTCTGTTTATTTCCCCGATTCGACCAGTGTACCTACGTATTTCCGCATCGAGAACCACTCGTTTGTGCTCATAGGAGGCAAGACTACTAAGTATAAGATAATGAAGCAGACACCAAATGTGTTCGAGTTTAAGAACCAAAGTGGTGAGATTGTGAAGCTTTACAAGACTAACGACGCGTCGTACATGGATGCTTTCGTGCTAAAAGCGGTGCAGAATATTAATCAAAAGAAAGTGGTGAAGCGCGATAGTGTTGTCTTCTTCAACGATGAGAAGTATCATTGCTACATACAGATTAATCCAACAACATATAAGGTGGTGAAGCCATCGGTTAATGATGACGGAGTAGAGGTGGACAATGTGTATTATGACAATATTGTTAACCTAACGGTGTTCAATGGAAATAAACGCTTATTCTCTGCCGATATGCGTAAGGAGGCGTTCGTCAATGAGGTGCCAGAACAGTTCCTAAAACAAGCAGTTTATAGCGATTTGTATTTTGATCGTATTGATGCGGAAGGTTTACATTTTTTCTCTGTTCTTGCTATGCCAGAGACATCAATAAGCTATATGGTAGAATCTATTGTAGAGTTTAATGGTAAACTTATAAAGCGGATTAAAAAGTGATTTAGTCCGCTTCACTATTTTTCGAGTTGTATTATCAAGAATATTTCATTTGGATATAAAACAAAAAACATAGATTGTCTCACGACAACCTATGCTTTCTTAACCTTAATAATCTAATACCATGAAAAACACGTTGCAAAGATAGTCTGAATTTATAATATAGACAAGTGTTGTTCTAAAATAACACATTGAAAATAATATAATTTAAGTAAACGGACATACTTTGTATGGTGCTTTTAATATCGTTTTACAATATTTGTCTTATATTGGAAGTGTTATTTCCATTGTTTTTATAGCCCCAACATAGTTCCTATTTGATAGACCACAGCCGATACAATCCATGCTAATGCTGTTGTGTAAACAGCTGCGAATGATGCCCACTTCCAAGAACCAGTTTCGCCTTTTATTGCAGCTATTGTTGCGATGCAAGGGAAGTAGAGCAGAACAAACAGCAAGAAGCAATATGATGAGAGCGGAGTGATGCCGTCGGCTACCATCTGCTTGCGCAGATTAGAATAAGACTCTTCGCTTCCTTCCTCTACAACATCGTCGTTGTGATAGAGAATTCCCATGGAAGAGGCAACAATCTCCTTTGCACCGATGCCCGAAATAAGACCTACATCAAGCTTCCAGTCGAAGCCTTGTGGGCGGAAAACGGGTTCTATAGCGCGACCGATGCGTCCGATGTAGCTCTGCTCCTGCTGCTCTACGCGCGAAAGTTCTTCGTTGTGTGGAAAGTAGCCAAGAGCCCACACGATGATGCTTGCAACCAGGATGATGCCACCCATCTTCTTCAGATATTCTTTGCCTTTCTGCCAAGTGTGTCTGCCGATAGCTTTCGCTGTTGGGAAGCGATAAGGCGGAAGCTCCATAACGAACGGAGTGTCTTCACCTTTGAACAACGTCTTGCTGAAGAGGCGACTCATGAGTATAGCCATGATTATGCCTACGACGTAGAGAGACATCATCACACTGGAGCGATATTGCTGCGCAAACATCGTTCCTATAATCATTATATATATAGGGAAGCGTGCAGAACAACTCATAAGTGGAAGTATCATCATGGTTATGAGTCGTGAGCGGCGACTTTCAATGGTGCGTGTAGCCATTACGGCTGGCACATTGCAGCCAAAGCCCATGATGAGCGGTATGAACGACTTGCCATGAAGCCCCATTTTGTGCATCAGTTTATCCATGATGAAAGCAGCACGAGCCATGTATCCACTGTCTTCCATGAAAGATATGAAGAAGTAGAGTATCAAGATTTGTGGCAAGAAGACAATCACCGAGCCAACACCGCCGATGACACCGTCGATAAGCATGTCCTTTAGAGGACCGCTTGGCATGGTGCCGGCTATTGTTGTTCCAATCCACTCAACACCACTCTCAATCCACCCCATAGGGTACTGACCCAAGGAGAATGTTGCTTCAAACATTATCCAAATCATAAGGATGAAGATGGGGAAACCAACGTATCTGTTGGTGATAATTTGGTCTATGAGGTGTGTCAGTTGGTAGGTGTCTTTTTTGTTGCCGGTTTGGTAGCCAGCCTCTTGTAGCGCACCGTGAATGAAGCCATACTTCGCGTCCATGATGACCGTTTCGCAGTCTTCATGGGTGTAGTTCTGTACATCAGCAACAGCCTTGTCGCGTACAGAGAATATCTCTTCTGCACGGCTTGTTGATGAAACGATGAGATGCTCGGTCTCCTTGTCTTTCTCCAAGAGTTTTATGGCGAGGTAGCGAGTGGAGTAGCGATGTCGCAGATCGTTCTCCTGTTTTAGTACGGTTTGTATAGCCTCAATACCTTCCTCTACGTATGGACCGTGGTTGATGTGGATATGACGGAACACATTGTGCTTGGGCTTTACACCGCTTGCAAAGTCCTCTTCGTGCTCTGCATCCTCCTTCTCCGATTTGCGGTATTGCTCGTGCCACTGTCGTATGCCCTCAGCTACTTCAGGGTCGAGGTTGCCTTTGTCGTCGAGGAAGTCGAGGCCCTCGTACATATTAATAATAATGTGGAAAAGCAGCTCGACACCTCTGCCAGTGGTGAACGTTGTGGGAATCATTGGCACGCCAAAGAGTTCGCCGAGCTTCGCATAGTCGACATTGTCGCCACGCTTTTCTGTTTCGTCGAACATATTTAGAGCACAAACCATGCGTAAGTGCATGTCTATGAGTTGGGTTGTGAGGTAAAGATTGCGCTCAATGTTGCTTGCATCAATCACGTTGATAACAACATCAGGCGTGTGCTCAATAATCTCTTTGCGCACATAAAGCTCCTCTGGAGAATATGCTGAGAGCGAGTATGTTCCAGGCAAGTCGACTATATTGAAGTCGTAACCCTCAAAAGAGGCGTGTCCCGTCTTTGCGTCAACAGTAACTCCTGAATAATTGCCAACTCGCTCGTGAGCTCCAGAGGCGAAGTTGAACAACGATGTCTTTCCGCAATTCGGGTTGCCAACCAATGCTACGTTAATGGTGCGACGCTTTTTCATCGCGGCATCGCGTAGCTGTGTGTCGCTCAAGCTATCGCTTTCTTTCTCAAGTGGTTCTGAAATCTTGGGTCTATTCTTTTCTATTTCGGCTGCTTCTTCTACCGAAATCACTTCTATCATGTCTGCTTCAGAGCGACGAAGAGAAACTTCGTAGCCCAGAATCTTGTATTTTACGGGGTCTTGCAGTGGCGCATTTAATAGCACGTCAACTACTTTTCCCTTGATAAATCCCATCTCGACGATACGTTTGCGAAAGCCTCCGTGTCCCATGACCTTCACAATTACTCCGCGTTCGCCAGTCTTTAATTCAGATAATTTCATATTGTTTCAATATTTGTTCGATGATATTATCCCTCTTGAAAGTGAATGTTATTAATATACGATGTCTTATAAGGGCACAAAAGTACACATAAAAATTGAAAAAGAAATAACTTCATGTCGTACATTTTTTCAAATACCTAAAAATGATTAATGGATGTGTTGTGTTCAAATACAAATTAAAATTGCTAACTTTGCATTTTGGAACAAATAAAACAAATAAATAAGAAAATGGAAAATCATTTCTTTTATTATCTTTTATGTATATTGGCTGCAGTGGTCGGCTTTCTGGTAGTTAAGAAAATTACAAGTTGTATGATAAAAGTTGTAATAGCACTTGTAGTATTAGCTGCTATAGCATTCATGTATTTCAAGTTTATTGCTTAACCCCACAACATTTAGCCTTCAGATGAAGTTGATTGTAGACAGCGGAAGTACAAAGACAGACTGGTGCTTTGCGCAATCTTCCGATACATATGTATTAGTGCAGACAGACGGAATAAATCCCATTGTGCAATCATTCGATGAAATCGTGTCTGTTGTGCAAGATCAAATGCTTACTCGCGCTAAGCAGCAATTTATAGATGTGGCATCTTTGGAGAATGTGTTCTTTTACGGAGCAGGTTGTACACCTGAGCATAGCCATATTGTGGAAGAGGCGTTGCACTCGGCTCTTGGTGAAAGTGTTTCGGTTTATGTTGAGAGCGATTTGTTGGCAGCAGCACGTGCGCTTTGTGGTACGCATCCAGGTATAGCATGTATATTAGGAACCGGCTCTAATTCGTGCTACTTTGATGGTGATAAAATCAAAGAACATACACCTGCGTTAGGATATATCTTGGGTGATGAGGGTAGTGGTGCAGTTCTGGGACGCACTTTTATTAATGGTATATTGAAAGGCACTCTGCCACAAGAGTTGCGTGACGAGTTCTTTGAAGAGTATCATACAAGCCAAGCTGATATTATAAACAAAGTGTATCATTCTGCTTTACCTAACCGTTTTCTTGCATCGCTTTCTAAGTTTATATTGCCACGCATTAGTAATGAAAAGTTGGAAGCACTTGTCGTTCGGAACTTTGAAAGTTTTATAATTAATAATGTTAAAAACTATGCGTATGCAGAACCAGTGATAAATGCTGTGGGTAGCGTGGCTTACCTATATCACAAACAATTGGAACAGGCTGCAAACAGACGGGGTTATCGATTGGGAAAAATATTAAAAAGTCCGCTTGAAGGCTTGCTTAAATATCATTTTGTAAATAATTAAATATAGACAATGGGCTACAACGGCTATTTGCGTGCATAAAAAAGCAAATTGCTACTGATGTGTTTGCGTAAACAATATGAAATGCAACATAGAGTTAGCAAATTTAGTTGAAAAACTTTGGCGTTTTGCGAAATACAGATTATCTTTGCAGTTAGATAATGCAAACGTTCTCAATCGTATTGAAAACGATATGCAAACGCTTGCTTTGGCAGAAAGATATGATGTAATATCAAGAAAAAATATTAACGTTTTAGACATATAATTACTATTTATGAGCGAAAAAAGAGTTTATACTTTCGGTAATGGACAAGCCGAAGGTGATGCTTCAATGCGTGAGGTACTCGGTGGTAAGGGTGCAAACCTTGCCGAGATGAACCACATCGGTGTTCCTGTGCCTCCTGGTTTTACAATCACAACAGATACCTGTAACGAATATTATGAGGTAGGTCAGGATAAGATTGTTGAGCTGCTTACTGCTGAGGTTGACGCAGCTGTGGCTCACACTGAAGAACTGATGAATTGCAAGTTCGGTGACCCGAAGAATCCTCTGTTGGTTTCTGTACGTTCAGGTGCTCGTGCTTCTATGCCGGGTATGATGGATACCATCCTCAACCTTGGTTTGAACGACGAGGTTGCTGAGGGTATGGTTGAGAAGACTGGCAACCCACACTTCGTATATGATAGCTACCGCCGTTTTGTTCAGATGTATGGTGACGTTGTTCTTGGCATGAAGCCAGAGAATAAAGAGGATATTGATCCGTTCGAGGCTATTATTGAAAAGGTGAAGGAGGAACAGGGCGTTGTTCTTGACAAGGACCTCTCTGTAGAGTCGCTGAAGAAGCTCGTTGAGCTCTTCAAAAAGGCTATCAAGGAGCAGACTGGTAGCGACTTCCCAACTGATCCGAAGGAGCAGCTTTGGGGTGCTATCTGCGCTGTGTTCCGCAGCTGGATGAACGAGCGTGCTATTCTCTATCGTAAGATGGAAGGAATTCCTGACGAGTGGGGTACAGCAGTTTCTGTTATGGCTATGGTGTTCGGCAATATGGGCGAGACATCTGCAACAGGTGTATGCTTCAGCCGCGACGCAGGTAACGGCGAGAACCTCTTCAACGGTGAGTACCTGATTAATGCTCAGGGCGAGGACGTTGTTGCAGGTATTCGTACTCCGCAGCAGATTACAAAGATTGGCTCACAGCGTTGGGCTGAGCGTGCAGGTATCTCAGAGGAAGAGCGCGTAGCAAATTATCCTTCAATGGAGGAAGCAATGCCAGAGCTCTACAAGGAACTCGATTCACTCCAGGATAAGCTCGAAAAGCACTATCGCGATATGCAGGACATGGAATTCACCGTTCAGGAGGGTAAGCTTTGGTTCCTCCAGACACGTAACGGTAAGCGTACTGGTACTGCTATGGTTAAGATTGCAATGGATCTTCTCCACGAAGGTATGATTGACGAGAAGACAGCCCTCTTGCGTTGTGAGCCGCAGAAGCTCGACGAGCTCTTGCATCCAGTATTCGATAAGTTGGCACTCTCAAGAGCTAAGGTTATTACACAGGGTCTTCCTGCTTCTCCAGGTGCAGCTTGTGGTCAGATCGTATTCCACGCTGACGATGCTGAGGTATGGCATGAGGATGGCAAGAAGGTTATCATGGTTCGCATCGAGACATCTCCTGAGGACCTCGCAGGTATGTCTGCAGCAGAGGGTATCCTTACTGCTCGTGGCGGTATGACTTCTCACGCTGCCGTTGTTGCCCGTGGTATGGGCAAATGCTGCGTTTCAGGTGCTGGCTCTATCAATGTTGATTACAAGACTAAGACCGTAGAGATTGAAGGTGTTGTGTACAAGGAGGGTGATTACATCTCTTTGAACGGTACAACAGGTCAGGTTTATGCAGGTCAGATTGAGACCAAGGCAGCTGAACTTTCAGGCGACTTCAAGGAACTCATGGACCTCTGCGATAAGTACACAAAGATGGAAATCCGTACCAACGCAGATACTCCACACGATGCAAAGGTAGCTCGCACATTCGGTGCTAAGGGTATCGGCTTAACACGTACAGAGCACATGTTCTTCGATGATCAGAAGATTGTTGCTATGCGTGAGATGATTTTGGCAGACTCTGTAGAGGGTCGCGAGAAGGCTCTTGCTAAACTTCTCCCATATCAGAAGGCTGACTTCTACGGCATTTTGAAGGCTATGGATGGCTGCCACGTAAATATTCGTCTGCTTGACCCACCTCTCCATGAGTTCGTACCGCACGATAAGGCTGGTCAGGAAACAATGGCTAAGGAAATGGGCGTAGGCGTAGAGGAAATCAAGAAGCGCGTAAACTCTTTGGCTGAGAACAACCCAATGCTCGGTCACCGTGGTTGCCGTCTTGGTATCACATTCCCTGAGATTACAGCAATGCAGACTCGTGCTATCCTCGGTGCAGCTTGCCAGTTGAAGCAGGAAGGCTTCAACCCACGTCCTGAGATTATGGTGCCACTCATCGGTACAGTTCAGGAGCTCAAGCAGCAGAAGTCTATCATCCTTGCTACTGCTAAGGAGGTATTCGTTGAGTATGGTGTAGAGGTAGAGTTTGAGATTGGTACAATGATTGAGATTCCACGTGCTGCCCTTACTGCAGGTAAGATTGCAGAAGAGGCTCAGTACTTCTCATTCGGTACAAACGACTTGACACAGATGACCTTCGGTTATTCTCGTGACGATATTGCTTCATTCCTCCCTGCATACATGGAGAAGAAGATTCTGAAGGTTGACCCGTTCCAGGTTCTTGATCAGGAAGGTGTTGGTCAGCTTATCAAGATGGCTGTTGAGAATGGTCGCGCTACTCGTCCGAACCTCCGTACTGGTATTTGCGGTGAGCACGGTGGTGAGCCTTCATCAGTTAAGTTCTGCGCAAAGGTTGGTATGAACTACGCTTCATGCTCTCCATTCCGCGTGCCTATCGCACGTCTCGCAGCGGCGCAGGCTGCTGTAGAGGAATAATAAGATAAGCCCTCGTAACTAACGAGTTAGGCGGTAAGTCTCATAATAAAGAGACTTGCCGCCTAAATTGTTTTTGGTGGGTCTGTACGTTCTGTACACTAAGACAATTCGCTTCGCTCGTGAAATGAATAGACAAGTGCCCCCGAAATAAAGCGGTTGCTTTTTCGAGGGCACTTTTATAAGTGACAATCAGTTCGGAAGCTAACTGTTCGCCACTTACTGAACAATTAAAATTTAGCCTAACCTAAATACTTCATCAAAATCTTTGCGTTACCGCTATCGCGGAGTTTCGCAATGCTCTTCTCGCGAATTTGGCGTACACGCTCGCGTGTCAGACCGAGCTGGTCGCCAATCTCTTCAAGACCTTTCTCGTGGCAGCCGATGCCGAAGCACTCGCGAATGATTGTGATTTCGCGATCCTTGAGCACTTTGTTAAGCACCGAGTTGAGTTCTAATGCCATTGACTCGTGGTCGACTTGACGGTCAGTTCGGCTGTCTTCGCCACTCGGCATGACATCGAGCATACAGTTGTCTTCGCCATCTTGGAAAGGAGCGTCGATACTTACGTGGTGTCCGTCGGCCATGAGGCTTTGACCGATTTTCTCTTCGTCTATGTTTGTAGCTTCAGAAAGTTCTGAAACAGATGGGTGTCGCTGGTTTTCCTGCTCAAACTTGTTAATCTCGTGGTTGATTTTATTCAATGAACCAACTTGGTTGAGTGGCAGACGTACGATGCGACTCTGTTCTGCAATGGCTTGAAGTATGCTCTGACGAATCCACCATACGGCGTATGAGATGAATTTGAAACCGCGAGTCTCGTCAAACTTCTGAGCAGCTTTTATCAGACCTATATTGCCTTCGTCGATAAGGTCGGTAAGGGTAAGTCCTTGGTGCTGGTATTGTTTGGCAACAGATACCACAAATCGCAGATTGGCTGTTACAAGTTTGTCCTTAGCGCGTTCGCCCTCCGGACCTCCTTTTTTGATTTTTTGCGCAAGCTCAATCTCTTCATCAATGGTTATCAGCGGAGCACGACCAATTTCGACAAGATATTTGTCAAGTGCTTCACTGGAACGGTTTGTAATACTTTTTTGAATTTTAAGTTGTCTCATCTTATATACCTAAACTTTCTTACGCGTAATAAACTGATGTCTGTTTTCGCAAAGGTTACGAAAACCCTGCAAAGGTACGAATTTTTGCCGATACGCACAAATCTAAAGATGCAAAACTTATTTGTAATGTGTATTTTGTTCTTCATTCTTGTTGTATTTTTAAAAAAGATTGTACCTTTGCGAAATATACGGCTACGAATTGGGTCGTTAACCTCATAATCAGAAAACAAATACTATTACAATTATGAATATTAAAGTGCGTTTGGCATTAATGAACTTCTTGGAGTTCGCAGTTTGGGGTGCTTACCTCACTTCTATGGGTAATTATCTTGGAAAAGCTGGTATGGGTGCCGAGATTTCTTGGTTCTATGCGATACAGGGTATCGTTTCGATTTTTATGCCTACCTTAATGGGTATTGTGGCTGACCGCCTTATACAACCTCAGCGTTTGCTTGGTTATTGCCATTTGCTTGCTGGTGTGTTTATGGTTGGTCTGTTTATGATGGGCATGAATAGTGCGACTCCGGACAAGACACTCTTTATGTCGTTGTACACGTTGAGTGTGGCTTTCTATATGCCTACGCTTGCGTTGTCTAACACAGCAGCTTTTGCTATTCTTACTAACCATGGTCTTGATACGGTTAAGGATTTTCCGCCGATACGTGTGTTTGGTACTGTTGGTTTTATCGCTACGATGTGGTTTGTGAATTGTGCTGTCGTAGATGGTGGTTCGTTTGGTTTGACACTTGCTGATAACGCTAATAAGTTTCAATATACTCATTTGCAGTTTCTTGTTTCGGGTGTGTTGAGCTTTGTGCTTTTTGTTTATTGTATGACGCTGCCGCAATGCAAGCTTCAGGCAAAGAAGGCGCAGTCGCTTGCGGAGGCGTTCGGCTTGAACGCGTTCAAGCTGTTCAAGACTAAGCGTATGGCTTTGTTCTTCATTTTCTCTGGTTTGCTCGGAATGTCGCTGCAGGTGACGAATGGTTATGCAACGCCGTTTATTACAAGTTTTAAAGGCATACCAGAGATGGCTGACTCTTTCGCTGCCAACAATGCTACGCTGCTCGTTTCGATCAGTCAGGTGGCAGAGGCTTTGTGTATTCTTCTTATTCCATTCTTTCTGCGTCGTTATGGCATAAAGATGGTTATGCTCATCGCGATGTTCGCCTGGGTGCTGCGCTTCGGTTTCTTCGGTTTGGGTAATCCGATGATGCCGGGTGTGCTGCTTTTCGTGTTGTCGTGTGTGGTTTATGGTGTGGCGTTCGACTTCTTCAATGTGTCGGGCGGATTGTTTGTGAACGCGGAGTGTGATGAGAATGTGAAGGCTTCGGCGCAGGGTTTGTTCATGTTGATGACTAATGGTTTGGGCGCAACGGTCGGTACGTTGCTTGCTGGTCAGGTTATCAATCATTATTGCCATTGGACAGAGGGTGGTTATCTGTTAGGCGATTGGCAGACTTGTTGGTTCATTTTTGCTGGTTATGCGCTTGTCGTGGCATTGCTGTTCCTTGTGATGTTCAGAACGAAGAAGGAGGTTAAGGCTTAGGGCATGAAGGAAATCAGATATTTCTATGTTCCCAATGCTGCGAGCGTTGGTGAACTGCCGGAAGAGGAAGCGAAGCACGCTGTTAGGGTGCTTCGCCTTCAAAGTGGCGACCGTATGGTGCTCGTAGACGGCGAGGGGGGATTGTTTGACGCTGAGGTTAGTGTGGCATCGGGCAAGCATTGCTTGTACAACATTCTTGAGACTCTGTCGTATGAGCGTGAGTGGCGTGGACGTATAAGTCTTGCCATTGCGCCTACGAAGATGATGGACCGTATGGAATGGATGGTGGAGAAGGCCACTGAGATTGGCTTCGACGAGATTAGCTTCTTGGATTGTAAGTTCTCTGAGCGCAAGACGTTGCGTACGGACAGGGTGGAGCGTATCGTTGTCTCGGCAATGAAGCAGAGTCACAAGGCTTGTAAGCCTGTGGTGAACGAGATGTGTGGCTTCAGGGAGTTTGTTGCAAGGGAGCGCGAGGGTCGTAAGTTTATTGCTCATTGTTATGAGGATGTGGCGCGTCGGGATTTGTTCGACGAGCTTTCTGCGATGGACGCGGAAACGCCGGTCACGGTGCTTGTCGGTCCGGAGGGTGATTTCTCTATCGATGAGGTGAGGTTGGCCATGGAGCATGGCTACGAGTCGATATCGCTTGGCAGGAGCCGTTTGCGTACGGAGACTGCGGGTCTGAGTGCGGTGATGATGGCAAATCTTTCAAAGCGGAGGGGGTGAAGGAGTTAAGGAGAAGTTAAGAAGTTAAGAAGTTAAGAAGTTAAGGAGTTAAGAAGTTAAGGAGTTAAGAAGTTAAGAAGTTAAGAAGTTAAGCCATTAGTGTTTTTGCTTGATTTACAGCTTTTCCAAATGTAGGGAACACCAAAGGCGCGAGTTAAGCCATTAGTGTTTTTGCTTGATTTACAGCATTAAAAGCATTTGGCTTCGCTCGGCTTTGCAGCTTGCTCGCAAGAACTTCTTAACTTCTTAACTCCTTAACTCCTTAAACTTCTCTGAACTTGTGAATGTTTTATTCTTTATTGATGTATTGCAGGATCTGTTCGGCGTGAATCTTCGTCTTTATCTCTTTGGGTGTGAAGATTTTCTGGATGATGCCATTTTCGTCAACGAGGTATGTTGTGCGCAGGATGCCGATGGTTTTTCTGCCGCAGGCTACTTTTTCGCCCCAGCAACCAAGTTGCTGCAAGAGTGTTGTTTCGGTGTCGGCGATGAGCGGAAACTGCAGTCCCTGAGTGTCGGCGAATTTCTTCTGCAGGGCCTGCTTGTCCTTGCTGACGCCTATTATGTCGTAGCCGGCAGCTGCCAACTCTTCTTTGTGTGCCTGGAGGGAACATGCCTCGGCTGTGCATCCGCTGGTGTTTGCCTTGGGATAGCTGTAAAGTACGATTTTGCGACCTTGGTAGTCGCTTGCCTTGATTTCACGTCCGTCTTGGTCTATGCCAAGAATCTCGGGTATTTTGTCTCCTATGTTCATAATTGGGTTGTTTTTGTTTTTATTTTTGTTTTATGTTGCAAAGATATGTATTCAATCTGAGATGAGCAAACTCTTTGCGCTCTTAATGTTGGATGTTTACTTGTGGCATGGATTCTTGCTGTTTTCCTTTTTGCAACATCTTACGCGACTTTTCTTTTGCGAAAGCCTGCATGTCCACAGCCACGTCATCCTCGTCCACAATCTCTACGCCGGTCATGGTTTCTATGATGTCTTCCATTGAGACCACGCCACGTAGGCAGCCGTATTCGTCGAGGATGATGGAAATGTGTTCGCGTTTCTCCAGCATCTTCTCCCATATTTGATATACCGAATCGTCTTCGTTGAAGGAAAGTATCGGGCGCATGAGGTCGGAGAGTTTGGTTTCAAACTTGTCGTCCGACAACTTCTTCAGCACCATGTCTTTCAGCACGTAGCCGATGATGTATTCCTTGCTCTTGTCGTAGACGGGTATGCGTGAGAAATTCCATGTCTGCTGCTCGTAGAACTCCTTGATGGTAAGGTTCACGTTGGCAGATTCTACCACAATGGATGGTGTCATCACCTCGCGTGCCTTAACGGCAGCCAGACGTATGCAGCTTTTGATAATCTTGCTTTCTGACTCGCGGAAGATGCCCTCCGTGGTGCCTACGTCAACCATCGCCGACACTTCTTCGCGGCTCACGGAAGCTTGATGCGCCTTCGGGGTGAAGACCTTTGTGATTAGCTCTGAGAGCAGAACGAGCGGGTAGGTGATGAAGATGAGCACGCGGATAGTCTTGGTGGAAGGCATGGCGAGCGAACGCCAGTAGGATGCTCCGATGGTCTTGGGTATGATTTCGGAAAGCACAAGGATCAACAGCGTGAGAATGGCTGATATCAGTCCGAAGTATTCTTCGCCGAAGAGTTTCATCGACTCTGCGCCGACACCTGCCGAACCGATGGTGTGGGCAATGGTGTTGAGTGAAAGGATTGCGCCTACGGGACGATCCACATTGTTCTTGTACTGTTTCATCAAGGAGGCTGTCTTGCTGCCTTGACTCTCCTTCATCGAGATGAACGACATAGGAGTGGATAGGAGTACCGCCTCGAGGACGGAACATAAAAAGGATAGTGACAGAGCACTTAAGAAATATAATATGATTAAGCCCATGAAATGTATCATTTACTGCGCAAAGATATCTATTTTGTGGGTATTTTTATTCCTTTGATGTAGGATGTTGGTATTCTTTAACTAAATGCCGTGGAATTTCTGTTTTGTTAGTATATTTCTTTTACCCCATCACTCCATCAAGCACCATTGTTGGCATAATACAGACAATATGCCATATCTACATTTGGGCGTTTTTAGTGAAATACCTATTTTTGATGACGCTCCGAATTTGGTGGTTTCTATTATGATTACTATTTTTGCATTCGGAAAAGAATCGTATTTACACGACCGATAGTTGTGTTCATGCGGTTTATATAAAAGTTTTATAATTATAAAGATTATTGTATTATGATTATCGAAAATGTTCATGCAAGAGAGATCTTGGATTCTCGTGGCAATCCTACAGTAGAGGTTGAGGTGTCATTAAAGTCTGGCATCGTTGGTCGCGCATCAGTCCCGTCTGGTGCCTCAACAGGTGAGAATGAGGCTTTGGAACTTCGTGATGGCGACAAGAGCCGCTATTGTGGCAAGGGAGTGTTAAAGGCTGTAGAGAATGTGAATAACGTGATTGCACCGGCTTTGGTCGGTTTCTCTGCCTTGGAGCAGCGTGCTATCGACTATAAGATGTTGGAGTTGGACGGCACCAAGACCAAGTCAAACCTGGGAGCCAATGCTATTCTTGGCGTATCGCTTGCAGTGGCTCATGCTGCAGCCGAGTATCTCCACATCCCGTTGTATCGCTATATCGGCGGTTGCAATACTTACAGCCTTCCCGTTCCTATGATGAACATCATCAATGGCGGTGCTCACTCTGATGCGCCAATCGCTTTCCAGGAGTTTATGATCCGTCCTGTGGGTGCTCCTAATGAGAGAGAGGCTATCCGTATGGGTGCAGAGGTGTTCCATGCCTTGGCCAAGCTCCTGAAGAGTCGCGGACTTTCTACTGCTGTCGGCGACGAGGGTGGTTTCGCTCCTGCACTCAATGGTATAGAGGATGCGCTTGAGAGCATCTGTCAGGCAATCAAGGATGCTGGCTATGAGCCGGGAAAGGATGTGAAGATAGCAATGGACTGCGCTGCCAGCGAGTTTGCTGTTCAGGAGAATGGTGAATGGTATTACGATTATCGCCAGCTGAAGGACGGCAAGAAGAAGGATCCCAACGGCAAGAAGCTCACGGCTGCAGAGCAAATAAGGTTCTTGGAAGAACTGATCACCAAATATCCTATTGATTCCATCGAGGACGGTCTTGACGAGAATGATTGGGACAACTGGGTGAAGCTTACGGCTGCCATCGGCGACCGTTGCCAGCTGGTTGGTGACGACCTCTTTGTTACGAATGTGAAGTTCTTGGAGAAGGGCATCAAAATGGGGGCTGCCAACTCTATCCTTATCAAGGTGAACCAGATTGGCTCGCTTACCGAGACTTTGGATGCGATAGAGATGGCTCATCGCCATGGCTACACAACTGTTACATCGCACCGTTCTGGTGAAACTGAGGATACGACTATCGCTGATATCGCTGTGGCAACAAACTCGGGTCAGATCAAGACCGGTTCGATGAGCCGTACGGACCGTATGGCAAAGTACAACCAACTTATCCGTATCGAAGAGCAGTTGGGGGATAACGCTGCTTACGGTTACAAGAAGCTAAAATAGACGTGATTAATTATTGAATAAATCATAATCGACGTTAATGGGCATGAACAACCGTGACGGTTGACCATGCCCATATTTTATATTTTCAAACAGGGCTGGGTGTCACACGGCTCTGTTTGCACTGCCTACAAAAGGGTTTCTGCTGTGACGAGGGATGTTACATCGTATCTTAACCGGAAACGACATGCCGGACTTATCCTGCCGATCAGTCTATATCAATGAGTTGGAAGTGCCGGTTGAAGGTGAGGTCAATTCCGTTTGTCAGTTCCACTTCGTATTCCTTCGTGTTAAACTCAATCTTTCTCACAGCTGCTCCTTTATAGTTTTCCTTCAAGTAGTTCTTGATTGGTTGCGGGATGAGCTGGCTGGGCACGATGCCTTGCTTGCAGTCAATCTCAGTAAGGTTGCCCTTCTTGTCGAACTCCAGCTTCGTGCCATTCCGCAGAACGACGTCATAGCTTCTGCTGAGAACGCCGGACTCAATCGTGGCAAGCATCACCTTCTGACCCTTGAAGTGTTTGCTAAGCAGGGTCTGAGCCTTGGCAGGGAGTTCTTTAACGTTGATTGGTTTGTCGTTGCCCGCATTTGCTACTATATTGAATGACATCATGCAACAAATGGCAATCATCAAAATTCTCATAATTCTTTTCATAAAGCTACAAATTAAAAATTTATAAATACCATACATTCAATTAGACGCAAATCGTTCGCGAAGGTTTATTAGAAACATCCTTTTTCTTTCTGTTCTTCCTTTTTGTCCACAATCTGCGTGATGCGTCTGATGCTTCTGTTACGTTGGTTGATGATGAGCGGCACACGTTCTACGACCACCATGGAAGTGTCGAGCCCCAATGCCCTAGGCTCGTCGATGCCTATCTTGCTGATAAGAGCGTAGAAACTCATCAACAAGTTCTGCTGACGGTTGGCGGAACTCTCTGGATAATATACACGATGAATGATGATGAACCGGAAATCGCCAGGTATTCCGTTCTTACGAAGCGAAGGATAGGTGCTTTTTAAATCTACCTTCTTGCTTGCCACAAGGTCTTCCACCACTTGTCGCAGATAAAGACTCACACGTGGTTCTATGCGGAAACCTATGTGCATCGTCACACTATAGAGAGTGTCTGGCACCAGAGTTTTGCAGCTGTACTCCAACGTGTCTGGAGTATCTACAAACTCCATATTTATAAACCAGTAATGATCGGCACGCTTGGGCTGCTTGTTGATGATGGAATAGAGCAGTTTGTCGTCTACAGCGCCTTCCTTGTCGGCATGGTTTACATAGACAAGATTGGAGGCGTACTTGGGGATGCTCTCGTCGGCTTTGATGTCGGAGATAATCTGATAATAGTCATCCAGCGGTTTGGTGCAGACATAATGGCGGCGTATCTTTATGGCCCGAACCCATACATACATCATCAGGAACAGGATACCGCCAATGAGCATCGTACACCATCCTCCAGCGAGAAACTTTGACAGGTTGGCTGCCAGAAAGATGACTTCGATTGTGCAGTATGCGCCCATAAACAATATCGTGAGGACTCGTGCCACGCCCTTGCTGTGCAGGTAGAAACCGAGCAGCAGGGTGGTCATCAGCATGGTGATGGTGATGGCGAGTCCGTACGCAGCCTCCATGTGTGAGGAGTCGCGAAAGAGAAGGATGATGAGAACCACGCCGATGTACATGGCAAGGTTGATCATCGGGATATAGAGTTGTCCCTTTACATGAGTAGGATGCTTTATACGCATACGCGGCCAGAAGTGCAGGTTCATGGCTTCGCTCAATATAGAGAAGGTGCCGCTGATAAGTGCCTGACTTGCCACGATTGCCGCACCCGTTGCCATGATGATGGCGAAGATCAACATGCTCTGCGGCATTATGGAAAAGAACGGATTCACGGACAAGGCTGTTGGCACATGGTTCAGCACCCAAGCGCCCTGTCCCATATAGTTGAGAATGAGCATGGTCTTTACAAATGCCCAACTGATGGTGATGTTTTTTCTGCCACAATGTCCCAAGTCGGAGTAGAGAGCCTCGGCACCGGTAGTACAGAGAAACACGGCGCCAAGGATTAAGAACCATTCTGGCGATTGTGTTAGCAGAACAACTGCGTAATAGGGATTGAAAGCCTTCAGTATCATGGGGTAAGACGTGATGCTGACGGCTCCCACCACGCCCAGCAGCAGAAACCATAGCAGCATGAATACTCCAAACGACTTGCCTATGCTCTCTGTGCCAAACCGCTGTACGAAGAAGATGATGGTGATGATGGCAAGTGTGATGGGGATGACAGGCAGATTGGGACTGATGCTTTCGAGTCCTTCGATGGCTGTGGTAACCGTGATGGCAGGGGTGATGATTCCGTCAGCCAGCAAGGTGCTTGCGCCAATGATAGCCAATATGTAAATCCACTTGCTCTTGAGTCGGCGCAGCAGGGCGTAAAGGGCGAGAATGCCTCCTTCGCCATTGTTGTCGGCACGCAGCGCCACACATACGTATTTGATGGTTGTCTGTAGGGTGAGTGTCCAGATGATGCAGGATAATGCGCCCAGTATGGTGCTCTCGTCGATGGTCTCGCCTGTGTGCAGGATGGCCTTCATCACATATAGGGGTGATGTTCCGATGTCGCCAAACACGATGCCTAAAGTGACGAGCAATCCCAAGAAGCTTATTCGATTATGGTTGCAGACTACCGATTTTTCTGTATCTTCTCTCATGTTTTTCTCTTTTTTTATTAAACAATGTTATCCTTTAGATTATTAAATTTGCGTGCAAAGGTATAAACATAAGAGGTAAGATATGATTCGTTTAACAAGAATTATCTTATTTAACATCTGGTGAAAGATATCAAGCCGGTAAATGACATTCATCAGAACTCTTATCATTCTTTTCAAGCGGAGAAATTATAAATAGATAAAGTTATGAATATAGTACTTGATGTGCTCCGCTATCTCAAAGAGCACGACATTACTCTTGTTAGAGCTGCCGAGGCTACGGGTGTAGCACAACAGAACATAAAGAAAAGTATTGGTAACAATCCAGAAACAAGCACTCTGCTTGCTTTGGCAAAGGGACTGAGCGTTGACCCTCGCGAGTTCTTCTACGACTTGGATGAAAAAGCAGAGGAGGGCTATAATGTCGTGCAACATGATTATGAAACACCATGCTCTTTAGACGCATCCAAAGCTGCGGAGAAAGAATCTGTACAAAATGGCGATCAAGAAGATACGCTAAACAGCAACCTGAAAGAGGAACAAGACAATAACGCTCGAGATGGGGCACAGCAGGTAATTACCACAACCTTCTGTCCTCATTGTGGCGCAAAGATTCGTGTGGGTGTGCTTCTTCTGCCCGAACATTAAAAATCCCACGGAAACCTCTCCGCATTTGTGTGAAAAGTCCGTTAGTCATCCTCTCTGATGCTTCTGTCTGCGGATGGGCTTATTCGTCCTTCTCGCTGTTGTCCGACCTTGCGAGTCGCCCAGTGGTGGATTCGCCAGCTACCATGCCCCCGTGATGTCGAGGCTGCCAATCATTACCTTGTTGTCCACACCGGTCAAGCTGAATTCAAAATGCGCCCATTATTTAAGTGGGCGTATAGATTAAAAATTTATACGATTCTACGCAAAATAAATCTATACAATAATTTTTTGCGAATTTACTTGCATACGTTAAATGTATATATTAAATTTATATCCCAAATAATACATCAACGTATATGAGAACTAAAATTGACGTTCGTCGCGCCATAATTGAGCGAGGATATAAGATACCTGCTTTTGCGGAAAAATGCGGTATGACTCCAGTTAATCTAAGAGAAAACATCATCAAGGGAAATCCCACGGTGAGAAAACTTTCCGAGATTTGCGAAGTATTAAATTGTGATATTACCGACTTGTTTTACCCTGTAGAAGAAAACGATATGCCAGATGTTACCACTTCTGTCATTTCTGATCTTCCTTCTGAACCAGAGGCGCATGGGGGTAAAATATCGGAAACAGAAAAGACAGAGATAGTGACTACCACTTTCTGCCCTCATTGTGGCGCAAAGGTACGAGTGGGCGTGGTGCTCCTGCCCGAACAATAGGAAAAATCCACGGCAAGCTCTCTGCCTACCGTGGAAATATTATCATTTGGGAGATGTTTAAGAATTTATTTTATGGGGTAATAGTTGCTTAAACAAGAATATTCTTTTATGGCATTGAAGCAGGGGCTGCTCTTCTGCCATCTTAACATACTCTCAAACCACTAACCATACGATGAAGCTTAGCAGCATCAGTCGGCATAAACTCAAAGGAGTCGAAGTCGCCGTAGCAGGAGCGGTAGCCGGATAGATATTTGGCGGTGCGATAGAGTCGGTAGAAGATGTTGCCAGGCTTAATGGACACACATACCGACATCTCGTACTCGGTCTGCACGCTTCCGTCGTTGAGCGTGTATTGATAAGCTTCAAGGGCCACTTCATACACATTCTCTTTGCTGCAGAATGTGAAACCGAAGGGAGAGACGGCCTTATCTATAGCCGAAACTCCACCATCCAAATAGTTGGCAAACCATGCCAGTCTGTCAGCATCTTCAGGGCGTAACAACAACGCGTCAAAATCACCATCCTTACGCTTTCTGCCAAAGAGATATTTAGTAGCACTTTTCAGTTTATCCCAAAATTCAAGATGAACAAGATGGAAACTTCCATAAACAACGCGTTCCTCGTCTTCTTCCGTTTTAAGGGTCTCTAAAACCAACTGATGGCTGACATCATGACATCTGCAAACAAACAATTCTGTCTTTTCCATAAATTCCAATTTAGATTAATAATAACTTTTGGCAAAAGGGCTTGGTGGTATTTTGTTTATCGCAAACATCATGCCAATGAATTGAATAAGTGGAATTATATTCGATGTTTTTGAGATGTTCTTTTCCTATAATTAACTCAAAAACATTAATTGTTTCCGTCGAAACGTCACCGTTCGCGTCCGCCGCCCGATTAGATTGCGTTCGCTGCCCGATCGGGTTGCGTCCGCCGTCCGATCAGATTGCGTTCGCCGTCCGATCGGATTGCGTTCGCCGTCCGATTGGGTTGCGTTCGCCGTCCGATCGGATTGCGTACGGGTGACGATGACTTTTGCAAAAGAGTTACTATAGTCCGCACAACATTCTATAGGGGCAAAGCTCACACTTCTTTCTGTCGTCAGTGGGTGTGAAGGGGACGTTGGGGGAATACATGTCGGCTACGGTTTCCTTCAGTTTTGTGAGGAACTCCTCCTCGTAGACCGTTACGTCGCTAATGGGGTGCTTGTCGATGCAGAGCGTCGGGTCGTAGTCGTTGGCTGCGGCTTGCTTTATGAAGAGCAGCGCGGGGCTGACGGGGTGGTTAGCGGGGTTCCAACGTTTTGAGCGGCTGACGATGAGCGAGTAGAGTATCGCCTGGAGGAAGTAGTTGGAGTGCTTGCTGGCGATGTTCTTCGGATCGAACACCTCCTCGATGCTCTTTATCGCGCTCGACGGCTTGTTGCCCGTCTTGTAGTCGACGACGCGTATGCGTGGCTTGCCGGTCTGCTTGTCGGTGAGGATGTCGAGGCGGTCGATGATGCCGCCGATGGTTAGGTGGTGGTGAGATGGTGAGGTGGTGAGGTGGTGAGATGGTGAGGTGGTGAGGTGGTGAGATGGTGAGGTGGTGAAGGACAGCTGCGTGTACACCTTCGCTTCTTCTTCCATGGCGAGGATGGAGAAGGGGCAGAGCTGCTGGTCGATCTTGAGGAGTTTGGTGATGTACTGGATTATCACCTCGCGGTTGATAATCTGCAGTCCGTTGTTGGCGGTGCATTCTTCTTCCTCGAAGGCGCGGTCGACGACGTTTGCCAGGAGGGTGCGGTTGCTGAGGTAGGCCTGTATGTGGGTCTTCTCGACAAGGGGGCTGCGGTCGGTGATGTCTTTGTATATGAGGTATGCCGCGCGGTGGAAGATGTTGCCGAACAGGCGGTTGTCGATGGTCTCGGGGTCGCTGTCAGGCTCCTTTATGTGGGCTATGTACTGGTAGTAGAAGGCGAGGGGGCAGCGTATGTAGGTGTTGAGGGCTGAGGGGGAGAGGCGGCTGATCTGCTGGAGCTTGCCGAGGGTGGCTTCGTCTTTCTGGATGGGCTTCGGCATGAGGGGGGTGGGGTGGTTATTCGCGGTGAGACAGTAGTGGTTGATCTTCTGTCCGCTCTCCACGAGGAGCTGGAGCATGAAGCGGCTCATCTCGCCGGTGTGTCCGTTGTCGGTGGAGTTGTTGTAGGCGATGGTGATGTCGCGGGCGCGCTGGAGGAGGCGGTGGAAGTAGTAGGAGTAGAGGGCTACTTTGTTGTCGATGGTGGTGAGGTGGTGTGCCTTGCGTATGGTGTAGGGTATGAACGAGGAGTCGTTGATGCCCTTGGGCATGTTGCCTTCGTTGCAGGATAGCAGCAGCACGTTGTCGAAGTCGATGTTGCGCGTCTCGAGCACGCCCATTATCTGTACGCCCACAACGGGCTCGCCGTGGAAGGGTATGGACGAGGAGCTGACGAGCTGCGAGACGAGTCGGCGCAGCGTGGTGTTGTCGACGAGGAGGTCGCCGCTGTCGGCTAATGTGGCGAGGCGGTTGAGTATGGTGAACATGCGGAAGACTGACTCTTGCGTGAGTGCGTCGCCCTCGGGCTTTGTGGCTATGCCCACTTGCTTTATGAGGGTGGCGATGTGGTGAAGGATGGGTGAGATGGTGAGATGGTGAGATGGTGAGATGGTGAGGTGGTGAGATGGTGAGATGGTGAGGTGGTGTGCGTAGGGGTGCGCCATGAGCTTCTTAAGGTAGTGGGGGTTGAAGGCGGTGCCTTTCTTGCGCAAGCCGAGCGTGTAGAGGTCGAAGAGGAGCATCACGAGCGAGGCTACGGGCGTCATGGCGAGGGGGAAACCGCTCGTTATGTTCACCTTGTCGGCTTCGGGCGGCAGACTGTGCATTATGGGCAGCAGTATGCTTTCGTCGCACATCACGACGGCTGTCTTACGGCCAGCCTTGTAGCGTTCGTTCTCAAGAAGCCAGTTGCTCGCGAAGCGCGCCTGCGCATTCTCCGTGGGCGAGGATATGAAGCGTATGCGTTTCGGTCGGCGCATGTTGGCGTAGATGTCGCGGTCGGTGTTGTCGAGCTCGTTGGGGAAGTCGGAGATGTTGAGGTGGTGAGATGGTGAGGTGGTGAGGTGTTGGGATGGTGAGGTGGTGAGGTGGTGAGATGGTGAGGTGGTGAGGTGGTGAGATGGTGAGGGCATGTAGTATTCGTCGAAGTCCCAGTAGAACTTCGCCTTGTCCTCCTTCATCAGTCGGCTGAACAGCACGCGCTCCACCTTCTGCAGGAGGTTGAAGCCTACGAACAGATACTTGTCGTACTTTAGGTGGAGCGTCTCCTCGCTTGCCACTTTTCTATATATGGCGCCTTCGTAGCCTATGCCCTGCTCGGTGAGGCGGCGGTTGTAGTCGTGATAGATATCGCCGAAGTGCGACCACAGACTAAGGAAGCGCTTCTTCAGTTCGGAGTCGATGTCGTCGCTGAAGTTGGCGAAGAAGCGCGCAAGCATCTCCTTCTGTTCGTTGTCGAGATAGGATATGTCGTCGAGCTTGTGAATGTCCTTAAGGTTGCAGAATATGCTGTCGGCGTCTGCCATGTTCTTGTCGATGTCGTCGAAGTCGGCAAGCAGCAGCTGTCCCCAGCCGTAGAAGTGGTCGAGTGTCTCGTCGATGCCCGTACACTTCGTGAACGACTTGTGTATGTCGCATATCAGTTTTATAGGGTCGGCGGTCTTGAGGTCGGTATGCTGGCGGAAGAGGTCGCTGATGGTGATGTACGCAGGGCTCCATACGGGCTGACCAGCAATGCGCGCAAGATGCTCGTTGAGGAACAGAGCGGCACGCTTGTTGGGGAACACCACGGCAATGCGCGAGAGGTCGGTGCCGTACTTGCCGATTATATCTTCTGCGACATATTCCAGAAATGTCTTGTTCATGTTGTTTTCCTTTTATTGTTACTGAACTTTCGCAAGTTCAGAGAATTCAGTAGTTAAAGGAGTTAAGAAGTTAAGGAGTTAAGGAGTTAAGCCATTAGTTGTTTTGCTTGATTTACAGCATTAAAAGCATTTGGCTTAACTTCTTAACTTCTTAACTTCTTAACTACTTAACTACTTAACTACTTTCGCTTGCGAAACTTGAATATTGTTATACTTCAACGATGTTGTCCGAATAGACGTACCAGAGATAGCCCTTCACGTCGGTGTAGCCCATGCTGTGCGTGAGCGATATGTAGCGCCGCACCTGGTCGGTGTGCTCGGGCTGCGGCTTGCCGAACTTGAAGTCGACGATCTGCACCTCGTCGCCGCGCTTCATCACGCGGTCGGGGCGGTGCTCCGTCAGCTTGTCGGTGTGTAGGTCGTAGCTGAGGATGGAACACTCGTTGAAGAGTGTCCAGCCGCCCCCGAACCACTCCTTCACCTTTGGGTTAGAGAAGCGCTTGTGCAGCATGTTCTTCAGTTTGTTCGGCGTGATGACGCTCTCGTCGAACAGACCTTCCATCTCCATGTCGTGCAGACAACGGTCTACGTCGTCGGCGGTCTCGATGTTAGAGAACAGATAGTGGAGCAGCAGACCCGTCTTGATGTACGACTGCTGCTCTGCCTGCTCGTCGTCAGCCTCGTCGTTGATGAAGTCGCGACTCTTGTTGCTCTGCTTGAACTCTACGTTAGAGGCGTAGGTCTTCATCGGCAGCAGGATGTTCTCTACGTGCGGCGTGAAGATGTTCGGCTCTTCTGCTTTCTTTGTCTCCTTTGTTGTGTCAATCTCACCGTAGGTCAGGGTGATGTGGTGAGATGGTGAGGTGGTGAGATTGGTTGGTGCACTTGAGACAAGTGCACCCCCTGAGAGGTGGTGAGATGGTGAGGTGGTGAGGTCGCCTTCGAGCGAGCTGTCGGGCAGCTGCATGTCGCTTATCGCTTGCTCTATCACGTACGAACGCAGCGACGCGTTGCCGCGGCGTGCGAATACGATTAGGCTGCGCTCGGCGCGCGTGAACGCTACGTAGAGCAGGTTGAGGTTGTCTACGCAGTTCTGCAGGTGCTCCACGATGTAGTCGCGCTCGTATATAGTGCCCATCATCTGCTTTGCGCTGAAGTCTACCGGCACAAGCGGCAGCTCGTTGAACGGAGCCTCCGTAGGCTCGCACCATATAGTGTTGGTCTTCTCCATGCGCCAGTCGCAGAACGGAATGATGACGTGCTTGAACTCCAAGCCCTTACTCTTATGAATCGTGATAAGGCGAATGCCGTCGATGGAGCGTGCCTGGATGGTGTTCGACGCGAAGTTCTCGTTCCACTCCTCAACGAAGTCGTCGAGTGTGGCTGTGTTTGAGGTGAGAAAACTGGTGAGGCAGTCGAAGAAGGCGTAGACGTAGGCATCTTCGCCGCAGATGCGCTCAAGACTGAATATCTTGTAAAGACGTTCGGCGAGTTCGTAGATAGGCATCTGGAGCAGTTCGTCGCTGTGGTCGCGGTAGCTGGCAGGCAACGCTTCCTCTACGCCCTCCTCGGTAGAAACCATGCGGTTGGCAGCTTCGAGGTCTACGCCCTTCACCTTCGTGAGGTAAGCCTTTGCGATGTACGCCCGTGTCAGTTTGTCGTCCTGGTGTGTCAGCGAGTGCATCGCCGCTACGAGGATGTTCAGCGCCGTAGAGTTGTCGAGACGGAAAGCCTCGTCAGACACAATCTTCAGTTCGGGACGCACACAGGCGAAGTGCTCCGCAATCTGCTGTATGGTGTTGTTGGAGCGCACGATGATGGCTATGTCCGAAGGGTCGGCGCCGAGTTCTATCAGATGGTCTACAGTCTCGACCGTCTTGTTGAGCGTAATGTCGGTGTAGTCGTCCTGCGGAAGCAGTTCGATGTGTACGTATCCGGAGTCCTCGCGCTTGTCGGGCACCTGCTGGCACACGTCGGCATACGCACTCTTCAGCTGTTCGGCAAGCTGCATGTCGTCCTCGCCGCAGCACTCCTTAAGGTCGTTGAACTCTATCTCGGCGGCACGCTCGAAGAAAGCGTTGTTGAAGTTGATGACACGGCGCGACGAACGGTAGTTGTGCGTCAGCGTGCGTATGTCGAGCATGTCGCTCACCTGCGGAAACTCGCCCTTGATATTGTTCAGCATACGCCAGTCGCCCGAACGCCAGCGGTAGATGCTCTGCTTCACGTCGCCCACAATCAGGTTGCCGTGCTCTTCGCTGTGGCTCATGCACTCCTCGAGCAGCACCTTGAAGTTCTGCCATTGCACGGTGCTCGTGTCCTGGAACTCGTCGATCATCACGTTCTCCAGATGCGAGCCTATCTTCTCGAAGATGAACGGCGAGTCGGTATCCTTGATGAGCGAGTGGAGTAGGGTGTGGGTGTCGCTGAGCAGGAAGCGGTTTGCCTCGACGTTCATCTCGCGCACCTTCCGCTCAATGCTGTTGAGCAGGCGCAGCTGGTTGAGATGCTTCAGCGTGAGCACCGCCGATGCGTACATCTTCCAGTTGCTTCGGCGTGTAGATTCCGCCTTTTCGAGAAGCGGCACGATGGTATCCTCGGCGAAGTGGCGCAGCGATGGCGGCGCACTCTTCTTCGTCCAGCAGTCGGCAGAGCCTTCGTCGAGCGCCTTCTGCACTCTGCTGGTGATGATGCTCTCGTCGTATCGTCCGTTCTGCAGTTTGATGAAGTAGCCGGCAGGTCCCGACTTGCCGTAACTAAGGTCGGTGATGTCAACGCCTTCCGTTTCGAGAGCCTCGAAGAACTCCGCCGCAACACTTTTCAGTTCCGCTTCGGCTTCGTCGCGTATGGTTCTGATGCGCTTGGTGTACTGCTCGAAGAAGCCCTTCTCGTGCAGCAATGTGTTAAGCTCCTTGCTCTTTGTCTTGTAGAACTCGCGGAAGATGTTCTCGCCGAACGACTTTATGTAGCCGATGACGTTCCAGTTCTTGTCGTCGTCGATGTTCTCCTTTATATAACCGAGAATCCACTTCAGCAGTTCGTCCTTTTCGCCCAGTTCGTCGATCATCTCGTCGACGGCGATGCTCTCAATTTGTCGGTCGTTAAGCTCGATGCGCAGGTTGGCCGTGAGGTCGAGCTCGCGTGCAAGATTGCGCAGCACGCTCTGGAAGAACGAGTCGATGGTCTCGATGCGGAAGTAGCTGTAGTTGTGTACAATATTAAAAAGAGCGATCTTGGCGCGATCGGACATAAACTGTTCGGTCACACCAAGTTCGCTCTTTATCTTCTCTATGTAATCCTTCGACTTCGGGAGCTGCTTCCATATACCATAAAGCTGACTGAGGATACGTGTCTTCATCTCCTCAGTGGCTTTGTTCGTAAACGTAACAGCGAGTGTCGAACGGAAACTCATCGGGTTCTTGATGAGCAACTTTATGTATTCTACGGATAGCGTGAATGTCTTTCCGCTACCCGCACTTGCTTTGTATACGGTAAGTGCTTTCGCTTCTGTCGGTGTCATAATGGATTGTTAGTCAATACGTGTGATAGTCATGGCGATGTCCTCAGTAGGACGGTCGGCACGGTCGGTGTCGGCGTTCTGTATAGCGTCTACTACGTCCAGTCCTTCCTCTACCTCTCCGAACACGGTGTACTCGCCATCGAGGAACGGAGTGCCGCCAATGGTTGTGTAAGCCTCCAACTGCTCAGCACTGAATCCCACGGGATTCTGCTTGCATATCTCCTTCGCCTCCTTCATAAGACGCTCCTGCATCTCCTGCAGTCCGGCACGGTCGCGGTTCTTACGCATCTCCATAATCTCCTTCTTGTAGTAGGTCACAAGGTCGTTGAAGGTGATGGTCTCCTGGTTCTGCTTCATCTGCTTCTCCATCTGCTTGAGCTGTCCCTGGTTGTACTTCTCGCCGAGCACGATGTAGAACTGGCTGCCGCTCGACTCCTTGTTGGGGTTAACCTCGTCGCCTAAGCGTGCTGCAGCAAGAGCTCCGCGCTTGTGGAAGTGTGCCGGTGTGAACTCAGCCTCAATAGTGTAATCGGGGCCGCCTGCACCAAGCTGCTTTCCCTTCGGCGCATTCTTGCTGTCGGGGTCGCCGCCCTGCACCATGAAGTCCTTGATGACGCGATGGAACAGCGTTCCGTTGTAGAAGCCCTCTTCAACGAGCTTCAGCATATTGTCACGATGTTTCGGGGTGTCGTCGTAGAGGCGCACGATGATGTCGCCCTTCGGTGTCTCGATCTTTATCTTTGCCATTGCTATAATATATATGAGATTAGTATTTATATGCAAAATTAATTATAAATTCTGTGAATGACGAATAAACAATTGTGTAAAGCTATTGTTTGTCAGATTTTATTTTTACCTTTGTCTTCATATTAAGTGTTTTTACAACATAGTAATTATGGAAGAAAAGTTCAAATTTACAGACGAAGAAAGGACAACGCTCCTTGAGATAGCCGAGCAGTTGAAGTCGCTGATGGGTGACGAGTATGCGGAAGAAGATGCTGTCAAGGTACGTGCCCAAATCGAATCAGAACTCCAAGAGAATAAGATAAATAGAGATGTTTTCGGGCTAAATCCTATACTTATGAGTTTTCGCACGGCTCTGCTCGAGCTCGAAGAAATAGGCATGAAGCGCGACTGCGTGCTGTCGATATTGCTATACAATAGTGTGGCGAACGAGAGTCTCACAATCGAGCAGGTAGAGAAGGAATACGGTGCGAGCATTGCACATATCATCCGTGGCCTTGTACGCATTCATGAGCTATACCGCAAGTCGCCGGTGATAGAGAGCGAGAACTTTCGCAACCTTCTGCTCTCGTTCGCCGAGGACATGCGCGTGGTACTGATTATGATATCGGAGCGCGTGGTGCTTATGCGCCATATCCGCGATACGGAAAACAACGAGGCGCAGCAGAAAGTGGCCGAAGAAGCGAGTTATCTGTATGCTCCGCTGGCACACAAGCTGGGCCTCTACAAGCTGAAGAGCGAGTTGGAAGACCTCAGCCTGAAGTATCTTGAGCACGACGCCTACTATATGATAAAGGAGAAGCTGAACGAGACGAAACGCTCTCGCGACGCATATATAGAGAAGTTTATAAAACCTATCGCCGAGAAGCTCGATGCCATGGGCATAAAGAGTCATATAAAAGGCAGAACGAAGAGCATACACTCGATATGGCAGAAGATGAAGAAGCAGCAATGCGGTTTTGAGGGCATCTACGACCTCTTCGCTATACGCATCATCATCGACTCGCCGCTGAGCGAAGAGAAGATGCAATGCTGGCAGACCTACTCGCTCATCACCGATATGTACCAGCCTAACCCGAAGCGTCTGCGCGACTGGCTCTCGGTGCCGAAGTCGAATGGCTACGAGAGTCTGCACATAACCGTGCTCGGTCCGGAGCAGAAGTGGGTGGAGGTGCAGATACGCACCGAGCGCATGGACGAGATAGCCGAGAAAGGTCTGGCAGCGCACTGGCGCTATAAGGGCATCAAGGGCGATTCGGGCATAGACGATTGGCTCAACAACATACGAGCAGCGCTCGAAGCAGGCGACAGCTTGCAGCTTATGGACCAGTTCAAGATGGATTTGTATGAAGATGAGGTGTTCGTGTTCACGCCGAAAGGCGATCTGCTGAAATTTCCGAAAGGATCGACCGTGCTCGACTTCGCCTACCACATACACTCAGGCGTCGGCAACAAGTGTGTGGGCGGCAAGATAAACGGCAGGAATGTGTCGTTCAGAGAGGTGCTTCACTCGGGCGACACAATAGAGATTCTGACGCAGAACAACCAGACGCCGAAGCAGGAATGGCTGAACATCGTGCAAAGCTCGCGTGCGAAGTCGAAGATACGCCTTGCGCTGAAGGAGCTGAAGGTGAAGGACGGAGTGTTTGCAAAGGAGATGCTCGAGCGCAAGTTCAAGAACCGAAAAATAGAACTTGAGGAGAGCGTGCTTTACCATCTCATCTCGAAGATGGGCTTCAAGGAGACTTCCGACTTCTACAGACAACTCGTAGACGAGAAGATAGACATCAACGATGTTGTGGACGGATACATAGCCGAGAAGGAACACGGCGCAAACCAGAAGATGGGCGCTGCGATACGTTCGGCAGAAGAGTTTGTGCTTGACAAAGACAATAACGCAAACAGCTTCCGCACAAAGTCGTCAGATGACGAGCTGGTTATCGACCGCAACCTTAAAGGCGTAGACTACTCGCTGGCACAATGCTGCCATCCTATCTACGGCGACCAGATATTCGGCTTCGTGACTGTGAACGGTGGTATCAAGATACATTGCCAGGACTGTCCGAACGCCCCCGAACTGCGCAAGCGCTTCGGTTATCGAATAGTGAAAGCAAGATGGAGCGGCAAGGGAACATCGCAGTATAACATAACGTTGCGCGTAGTAGGCAACGACGACCTCGGCATCGTGAACAACATCACAAGCATCATCTCTAAGGAGCAAAAGATAGTGATGAAGTCGATAAACATCGACAGTCACGACGGACTGTTCAGCGGCAATCTCAACGTGCTGATCGACGACACGTCGAAGCTCGACGCATTGTTGAAGAAGCTGCGCACCGTGAAGGGAGTGAAGTCGGTGACGCGTTTGTAAAGATAAAATTGTACTTTTTTATATACAAAATAAAGCCTTGGTAAATGTACGTACATTCTTGTGTACGAATGTTTTACTAAGGCTTTATTAAATTTTTATATGATGCTTATTCGGCGATTGCAGCGTCAAGTTCCTTTATGCCTTTCGTGGTGCAAATACCGCGCAGATAAAGGAAAATGGTGTTGTGCATGATTGTAGTTATGCTATATTCTTTATACATTTGGGTTTCCATAGCGTAGTTGGCAGACGCAGAACTTGTTTTAAGAATAATGTCGAAGTTGATGTCCGAACGGAAGAACCCCTCTCTTACACCACGTCTGAAGAATAGCAAGGCGTTGTTGTGGCGTTCAGCATTTAACTGTTCGAGATATGCTACAACCTGCTTGTACTTGCGTAGTTCAACTAAGAACAAAGGAGATACGTCCGCAATAGCAAGTAGTTTCTTCTTGTAAAACTCGATAATGATATCCATCACACTATGATTCTTGTTCTGGCTATACTGCACCATGTGGTCGTTGAACTCCTCCTCATGAATACGCACCGCCTCAAGCAGAAGCTCCTCTTTGTTAGAGTAAATCTCATACAACGTGCGTTTGGATATAGCAAGAGCATTTGCTATGTCATCCATTTTTACAGACTTCACGCCTTTGTGTAAAAATTCTGTCATAGCAGCCTTTAGTATTCTGTTGCGCAATTCCAACTTATAGCATGTTTGAGAACTTTCCTTGTGCATAAATCTTTGTTTATAATATGATGAATATCGCAATAATTTTTCACAAAAGTATAAAAAAAACTTTCAAAGAGCTGTGAGTTTTTATGTTATTTTAAATAAAACGGGCGAAACAATCTTTTAAGCAATGCTTTTAATCCAAGCTTTTTCAGTAACTTTGCGGTGAAATTTTATATCTAATAATTATTTAATACAATGGTTAAAATCACAAAAGAAAGTGCATTGGAGTATCACGAAAGTGGACGTCCTGGCAAAATTGAGGTGAAGCCGACCAAGCCTTACCACACCCAGACCGACCTTAGTTTGGCGTATTCTCCTGGTGTAGCTTTCCCGTGTCTCGAGATTCAGCAGAATCCGGACGATGTGTATAAGTACACAGACAAAGGCAATCTTGTCGCCGTCATTTCAAACGGCACCGCCGTATTAGGTCTTGGCGACATTGGAGCAATGAGCGGTAAACCAGTTATGGAAGGCAAAGGCCTGCTCTTTAAAATATATGGCGGCATCGACGTATTCGACATCGAGGTTGCTGAAAAGAATCCGGAGAAGTTCTGCGAGGCTGTAGAGAAGATTGCACCGACCTTTGGTGGTATCAACCTTGAGGATATTAAGGCACCAGAGTGCTTCTATATTGAAGAGCGTCTGAAGAAGACCCTCGACATCCCCGTGATGCACGACGACCAGCACGGCACAGCCATCATCTCGGCAGCCGGTTTGAAGAATGCGCTTGAGGTAGCTGGCAAGAACATCACCGACGTAAAGATTGTTGTAAACGGAGCAGGTGCAGCTGCCATAAGCTGCACAAAGTTGTACGTAGCGCTTGGCGCAAGAGTGGAGAATATCGTGATGCTCGACTCGAAGGGTGTTATCACCGCCGACCGTCCGAACCTCACTCCGCAGAAGGCTCTGTTCGCTACAAAGCGCACCGACGTACACACCCTTGAGGAAGCCGTGAAGGGCGCCGACGTGTTCGTCGGACTCTCTAAGGGCAACGTGCTCTCACAGGATATGATCCGCTCTATGGCAGACCAGCCTATCGTGTTCGCCCTTGCTAACCCCGTGCCAGAGATTAGCTACGAGGACGCAATGGCAAGCCGCCCCGACGTGCTCATGTCTACTGGCAGAAGCGACTATCCCAACCAGATTAACAACGTAATCGGTTTCCCGTACATCTTCCGTGGAGCCCTCGACGTTCACGCCAAGGCTATCAACGAGGAGATGAAGATGGCTGCCGTTCATGCCATTGCCGACCTCGCAAAGCAGCCCGTGCCAGATATCGTGAATGAGGTATATCACGTTAACGATCTCACGTTCGGTCCGAAATACTTCATCCCGAAACCCGTCGACCCCCGTCTTATCACAGAGGTGAGTGCGGCTGTTGCCAAGGCTGCAATGGAGAGTGGAGTAGCACGCAAAGCCATCACCGACTGGGACGCCTACAAGAAGAATCTTATGGAGCTGCTGGGTCAGGAGACAAAGCTCACGCGCAACCTCCACGACACAGCCCGTCTGCATCCGCAGCGCGTAGTGTTCGCCGAGGGTGGTCACCCATCTATGATGAAGGCTGCCGTTCAGGCACGCCTTGAGGGCATCTGCCATCCGGTACTTCTCGGCAACCCCGATCGTCTGCAACGACTTGCCCAGCGTCTGAAGCTGAGTCTTGAGGGCATTGACATCGTAGACATGCGTGCCGATCAGGAGCAGGGACGCCGTGCCACATACGCTAAGCATCTCGCGAAGAAGCGTGCACGTCAGGGCTACACCTTCGAGGAGGCATACGACAAGATGTATGAGCGCAACTACTTCGGTATGATGATGGTAGAGACGGGCGATGCCGATGCATTCATCACCGGTCTTTACACTAAGTATTCTAACACTATCAAGGTTGCGAAGGAGGTGATTGGTATTCGTAAGGAGTATAGCACATTTGCAACAATGCATATCCTTAATACAAAAAAAGGCGTATTCTTTGTGTCTGACACACTCATCAACCGCCATCCCGACGAGCATATTCTTGCCGATGTGGCACGCCTCTCGGCTAACACCGTACGCTTCTTCAACGAGGAACCTAACATAGCAATGATTAGCTACTCTAACTTCGGCACCGACGAGGTAGGTAGCCCGGTTAAGGTACATGCGGCAGTCGATGATTTGCAGCAACGCTACCCTGAATTGTGTATCGATGGCGAGATGCAGGTGAACTTTGCGCTAAATAAGCAGTTGCGCGATGACAAGTATCCATTCACACGTCTGAAGGGTAAAGATGTCAACACTCTCGTGTTCCCGAATATGAGTAGTGCACAGAGCAGCTACAAAATGTTGCAGGCACTTGACCCGGATGCCGAGATCATAGGCCCGATTCAGATGGGCTTGAATAAGCCAATCCACTTTACCGACTTTGAGAGTTCGGTACGTGACATAGTGAACATTACAGCTGTGGCTGTGATTGATGCTTATGTTACAAAGAAGATAAGTGGACATAATTAATTACAATTGAGAACAGACCGTTCGGAGTTTCATGTTATGAAATGTACGATTGTGGCAACTCCGAATGGTCTGTTCTCATTTTTTTTCATTTGACAAGCTTTTGTAAAAATCCTATATATTGTCCTTTAGTTCTTTAGATATAGTGATTAAGTGGCACTTCTACTATGTTTAAGTGGCACATCTGCTATGTTTAAGTGCCACTTGCAGATTGTAAAACATCAACTTTACTTAGGTAGAAGTTCGAAGTATTGACTAAAAAGCCACATTTCTATTTTGTATTCTCTTCTATTTCCACTAACTTTGTAGTATAAAACAAACAAGATGAATACATTTACACGAATAATATCCGATGCGCTTGGTTTGCCACAGCGCGGAGTGGAGAATACGCTACAGTTGCTCGACGAGAATTGCACCATACCGTTCATCAGTCGCTACCGCAAGGAGATGACCGGCAACATGGACGAGGTGCAGGTGTCAGACATTGCGCTGATGCGCGAGAAACTCACAGACATTGCGAAGCGCAAGGAGACAATACTTTCTACCATCGAGGCTCAGAGCAAACTTACCGACGAGTTGCGCAAGCGTATTGAAGATTGTTGGACGCTGTCCGAACTTGAAGATATATATCTGCCATACAAGCCGAAGCGCCGTACAAAGGCAGACATTGCCCGTCAGAACGGACTCGAACCGCTTGCCAACGCCATTCTGCTGCAACTCGATAAGAACATCAATCGTACAGCTGAGCGTTTCGTGAAAGGCGAAGTGAAATCGATGGAAGAGGCTCTTGAGGGTGCGAAGTTCATTATAGCCGAAGCTGTCAACGAGAACGAGAATGTGCGCAAATCGGTAAGAAGTGTGTACAGACGCGAAGCCGTCATCACCTCGAAGGTGGTGAAGGCTAAAGCGGATACGGAGGAGGCGCAGAAATACCGCGACTATTTTGAGTTCTCAGAGTCGCTCCGCCGTTGTTCGTCGCATCGATTGTTGGCAATGCGTCGTGGTGAGCGTGAGGGATTTTTGAAGGTGAGCATCTCTGCTAATGACGAGGTATGCAAAGATAAGATAAAGGCGCAATACGTCCGTGGCTACGGCGAGTGCAGTAAACTCGTTGCCGAGGCTGCCGACGATGCTTTCAAGCGACTACTCAAGCCTTCCATCGAGACAGAGTTCTCCGTGTCGAGCAAACAGACTGCCGATCAAGAGGCTATCAGCGTATTCGCTGAAAACTTGCGCCAACTTCTTCTTGCTGCTCCGCTCGGACAGAAGCGTGTCATGGGTGTAGACCCTGGTTTCCGCACCGGTTGCAAGGTGGTTTGTCTCGACGCACAGGGCACACTGCTCCATTTCGAGGCTATCTATCCGCATCCGCCCAAGAGCGACACCCGTGGCGCAGCACGCCAGGTGTTGGGCATGGTGGAGAAATATGGTATAGAGGCGATTGCTGTGGGTAACGGTACGGCAAGCAGAGAGACGTCGGCTTTCCTAAAGGAGATAGGTCTTGACCCAAAGATACATGTCTTCGTGGTGAGCGAGGACGGTGCTTCGGTTTATTCGGCTTCGGAGGCTGCGCGTGAGGAGTTCCCCGACGAGGATGTCACGGTGCGTGGTGCCGTCTCCATCGGTCGCCGACTCATGGACCCGCTTGCTGAGCTTGTGAAGATTGACCCGAAGAGCATCGGTGTCGGACAGTATCAGCACGACGTAGACCAGTCGGAGCTGAAGAAATCTCTTGATATGGTTGTAGAGTCGTGTGTGAATACCGTCGGTGTCAATCTCAACACCGCCAGTCGCCATCTGCTAACATACGTCAGCGGTCTGAACACCACGACAGCTAAGAACATTGTAGAGTACAGAGAGAAGAACGGAGCGTTCAAGTCACGTGCGGAACTGAAGAAGGTGCCGCGTCTTGGTCCGGCTACGTTCGTGCAGTGTGCCGGCTTCTTGCGCATACCCGACGCCAAGAATCCGCTCGACAACAGTGCCGTACATCCCGAAAGCTACGACATCGTCAAGCGCATGGCAGAGGACAAAGGCTGTACCGTAGCACAACTGATTGAGGATAAGAACCTGCAGAAGACCATAAAGCTCGATGCCTATGTCACACCGACCGTCGGTATGCTTACGCTCACCGATATCATGGCTGAGTTACAACGACCAGGTCGCGACCCACGTGCTGCGGTTGAGGTGTTCGAGTTCGACCCACGTGTGCACGAGATAGGCGATTTGCAGGTGGGTATGCTTCTGCCTGGCATCGTGACGAACATCACGAACTTCGGGGCTTTCGTAGATGTAGGTGTGCATCAGGACGGACTGGTACATATCTCGCAGCTTGCTGACCGATATGTGAAGGACCCGAACGATGTTGTGAAGCTGCATCAGCATGTGGTAGTGCGTGTGACGGAAGTGGATTGCAAGCGCCAGCGTATATCGCTGTCGATGAAGGAGTAGGAAGGTTGGAGGCTTTAGCCTCCTTCCTTACATGTATATTCAAACAATGGTATATTCTAAAAAAAGTATAAGATGAAATCGATATTGTTAATTGTTGCGTGCATCGTTGCTATGGGATTTGCTGTTGCAAGCTGTCGTTTCGCTCCTTCGCCGAAGTTGGGTGATACGGTTGCGTCTTCGGTGTTTGAACCTGCCGACACGGGTTTGATAAACAAGAAGACGCGAGCAAAGGTGGCAGATACGACAATCGTTGCAGATAGCGTTGGATTGTACTACATCGGTAGCGGTTCGACCAAACAATTCCTGCAACTCGTGTCCTACCCATCGCGCCGAGACACCACCGTGTATGGCAAAACTCTACATATAAAAGTGAAAGGATCCGCCGAGATAAACAACGTAGTAAGAGTGAAGTATTACTTGCTCAACGGAAAGGATTCGCTTGTGAAAGAAGTGGAGCAGGTGAAATTCTCCTAATCACCCAACTCTTATGGCTGATGTTCGTCATGCTTCTCTTACAAAATGAGGAACGGTCGTGTCACCTAACTGTGGAGCGAATTCAAAACACTCATAACTGAATCCGCTAAGTTCCTCTGGAGTGACGAGACGATTGTTCAGAATAAAGCGTACCATCGCTCCACGACATGATTTTGCCCATACCGCCTGCGTCTTCAAACTGCCGTCTTTTTGTCGTATGTAGAAGTGAGGCTGAACAACCGTCACTTCCTTGCATACCCTTTTCCAATCGAAAAGATGCTCGTATTCCTCGGTAGAGAGATGCAGGAGAATGCCATCATCAGCTTGCACGCTCGCGATAAGCACATCTGTCAGTTTGTCTCTCCAAAAATGGTTGATGGGTTTATCGTTTGTGGTTTCGAGGGAGACGTAATGTTCCATACGATAGGGTACGACGGCATCCATGGGACGGAGTAATCCGTAGAGAAAGCATGTAATCCAGAGATGTTTCTGAGCGTATTCTAAAGCCTCTTCGCTCAAGGTGGCAGCACGCAGATGCTTATATGCCTGACCATTGTAGGCAAGCAGGGCTGGCATCTTTTCGGCAACCACGAAGTTCTGGTAGCGTATCCAGTTTTCCGTGGCAATCTTCTTACTGCAATTAAGTTGACGAGCCAAATCCTCCATATCCATTTTTGCCATTTCTGCAGCCAGCATGTCGGCTGTGGTCTGGAATAGTGGTGTTGAGAGTGGCTTTCTGTCTGTCTTGCCAAACATAATTTTGGCATTTGCTAATAGTATCTGCATGTTATTATTTAAATCATTAGTTTCTAAAATTAAATTATTAATGTCCTGTTATCTGAAATGTCTCTTGCAAAGGTACGATTTTTTTTGTATTTGTATCAATTCTGTTTATAGACATGATTCTACGGTCTTTGCTTCAGGTACAAAATATGTTAATGCGTTAAACTTTTGGGGTGATCCTTACTAGCATATAAATTGGCATATATACAGGAAAAAGGGCAAAAGTAGAAAATAAGAATCTACTTTTGCCCTTTATATTTTGCTCGTATCTCAATATCTAATAGAAATCTTACAATCTACGGTTTATTATACGAGATACTGTGAGCTGATGCTCTCGTTGCTGATAACGCGGCGGATGGTCTCTGCGAACATGTCCGCAACAGAAAGCTGCTTAACCTTAGCACAACGGTTTGAGTAAGGGATTGAGTCGGTGAAAACAATCTCCTCCAATGCAGAGTTCTGAACACGCTCAGAAGCAGGACCAGACATTACACAGTGAGAAGCACAAGCACGAACGCTCAGCGCACCAGCCTCCTTCATTACGTCGGCTGCCTTTGTGATTGTACCTGCTGTGTCTACCATGTCGTCTACGATAATCACGTGCTTGCCCTTAACGTCACCGATAATCTGGATGGTGTCAACAACGTTTGCACGAGCGCGGGTCTTGTTGCAGAGCACGAGCGGACAACCGAGGTACTTAGCGTAAGTGTTAGCACGCTTAGAACCGCCAACGTCAGGCGAAGCGATAACAAATTCGTCAGCCTTCAGGTTCAGGCTCTGCAGATAAGGCAGAATAACACCAGAAGCGTAAAGGTGGTCTACTGGTACATCAAAGAAGCCCTGGATCTGGTCAGCATGCAAGTCCATTGTGATAAGACGATCGATACCTGCAGCGCTCAGAAGGTCGGCAACAAGCTTCGCACCGATGCTAACACGTGGCTTGTCCTTACGGTCCTGACGAGCCCAGCCGAAATAAGGAATAACGGCGATGATGTGGCGTGCAGAAGCGCGCTTCGCTGCGTCAATCATAAGGAGCAACTCCATGAGGTTGTCTGAATTTGGGAAAGTACTCTGTACGAGGAATACGTCGCGACCGCGGATAGACTCCTCGTACGATACTGCGAACTCGCCGTCAGAGAATCTGGTTACTACCAAATTGCCTAAAGGACAACCCAAACTTGCGCAGATCTTCTCTGCAAGGTATCTCGTGCTTGTACCTGAGAATACCAAAAAAGAGTTTTGTTCACTCATCTTTAATTGTTGTTATTTGTTAGGTTTTAATATATAAGCTTTCTTAATTTCTCAAAGTAAGTTATGAGTTCTTTGTAATCCATTTGATTGTGGATGTTGAACTTGTTCCAGAGGTCGCCACGGATAACCACTCCGCCGAAACCAAGGTCACGTGCTATTTGTATGTTATCAACATTCATTCCACCCAATGCGTACACTCGCTTGTCAATCAATCCTTTGTCGGCAGCATCTTCCAATTCGTTCATCGTGAACGTAGAAGGTTCTAATGGCTCTGACTGGCTATTAAAAACGTTACCAAGAAAAATGTATGCTGATTGTTTTTTGAGTTCTTTAAGCTGTGTGAGGTCGCGACATGTGCGTCCGACTTTACCTTTATAGCCTTCAGGCACTGGCTCCGCAGCATTATCAAGATGTATTCCTGCAAGACGATATTCATCCTTTAGGTAGTAATGTCCGTGTACGAATATCTTCTCGTAGGCTTTATCAGGCAGCAACGACAATAGTCGCTCTGAATAAATAGGCGAAGTCTCTGGCTTATAAAGGTGCAAATTGTCTAACCCAACATCGAAGAGGGCTGCAAGTATTTTGTCTTCTTCCACAAAGAAAGTGGATTTAGTCATTATTGCTAACTTCATAGTCCGTATTCTTAATTTAGTGCAAATGTATGAATTTTCTATCAAACAGGCAATTTTATAGCCAACTATTTGTAACCGAAATGTAATTTGACCGTGTTATTCCACGAGTTTTCCGCCTTTCTGCAAGGCGTGCCATACGGAATAGCGTGCTTCGGGGTTCGTTTTCTCTATTTCTTCAAATATGCGTCTCATCTGTGTACGGTTAGTGCTACGCTCGTGCGGACATGCCTTTTTCTGCTTTACGTATTGGCGGAGTTGAGCATACTGTGCTATATCTCTTTCGTGTTCCAAACACAATGGACGTATGATAGTCACAGGCATCTTGTCCATTTGCTTCACGGCTGGCATCGTAGAGAACGAGCCTTGGAAGAAGGTGTTGAGCATCGCAGTGTGAATAATATCGTCTTGATGATGTCCGAGTGCAATCTTGTTGAAGCCGTTTTCTTGTGCGAAGCGGAACAAAGCCTTACGTCTGTGCCACGAACAAAAGAAACAAACAGGTTTGTCAGAAGGAGTGGTATCGTCGAATGCTGTCTGCACGATGTGCAGCTTCACGCCGTGCTCTTTGGCAAAAGACTCCAAATAAGATGTGTCTGATTCGTAGCTCACGTTCGCCATGCGCACATGTACGGCTTCTACTTCTATCCGTGGCTTGTAAATGCGCTGTCGCTGTGCAAGCATCTCAAGCAGACAGAGCGAATCTTTACCGCCTGAGAGACCGATAAGTATGCGGTCACCGTCAGAGAGCATAGAGAAGTCTGTTAGAGCTTTCTGAAAACGCTTGTATAGCGTATGGTATAGAATTTGTTCGGGAGTCTTCGGCATGGCTTATTATTTGAAAACAAGATAAACTGCCGCTACGAGGAACACGAAGGCAAGCAGATGGTTCCATCTGAGCGATTCGCCCTGGAACATTACGTTGGCTATCACGGCAAAGACAATGAGGCTGACGCATTCCTGTACAACCTTCAGCTGCACAAGTGAGAACGGTCCGCCGTTGCCTTGAAAGCCGATACGATTGGCTGGTACCTGGCAGCAATATTCAAAGAAGGCTATCATCCACGAGAATGCGATGACGCCTATAAGCGGCCAATGGCTCGACGTGCCAGTCTGCTGTAGCTTGAGATGTCCGTACCAAGCTAAAGTCATGAAGATGTTACTCAATATTAGAAGTATTATTGTGTAGAATCCTGACATTGTGTTTTCTTTCAATTGTTATTATCGTAAGTTGTCATTCTTGTCAGAAATAAAGGAGCCGGTTGCTTGTTTCCGACTCCTTTATTTCGTTCGTTATTTTTCGTTATCTGTTTGTTATCCGTTCATTGTCTTATCCTCTGAGCTTCTCGTCCATAGACGCAGCAGCTCTTCTGCCGTCGCCCATAGCAAGGATAACGGTAGCTCCGCCACGAACGATGTCGCCACCTGCGAAGATTTCTGGACGCGAACTCTGCATTTGGTCGTTAACGGCGATAGTGTTTTTTCTGCCAAGTTCAAGACCTTCGATCGACTTCGGAACGAGTGGGTTTGGAGATACGCCAACTGCAACGATAACCTGGTCGACATCGAGTGTTACGGTCTTGCCCTCAACCGGCACCGGTGAGCGGCGTCCGCTTGTATCAGGCTCTCCAAGTTCCATAACCTGAAGCACGGCTGCCTTCACGGCACCCTTCTCGTCAGCGATATATTCTATCGGGTTGTGCAACGTGAGGAAATTGATACCTTCCTCCTTTGCATGCTTCACCTCCTCAAGACGTGCCGGCATCTCTGCCTCAGAACGACGATATACAAGAGTAACGTCGCCACCCAAGCGCTTAGCAGTACGGCAAGAGTCCATAGCGGTGTTACCTCCACCGACAACGAGCACATGCTTACCTATATTAAGAGGTGTGTCGGCGAGCGGGTTGGCTGCATCCATGAGGTTTACGCGAGTGAGATACTCGTTAGATGACATGATGTTGAGCGAATTCTCGCCCTTGATGTTCATGAAGTTAGGCAGACCTGCGCCCGAGCCCACGAAGATACCCTTGAAACCTTCAGATTCGAGCTGGTCGACAGTTATCGTCTTTCCAACGATGCAGTCGGTCTGGAACTCAACGCCCATCTTCTTCAGGTTCTCTATCTCAACATCTACGATGTGATTAGGCAGACGGAACTCGGGGATGCCATATTTCAATACGCCGCCAATCTCGTGCAATGCCTCGAACACATGCACTTCATAACCCTTCTTAGCCATGTCGCCAGCAAAGCTGAGTCCTGAAGGACCGCTACCAACTACAGCCACCTTTATACCGTTTTTTGGAGCAAGGTCGGGCAGAGCGATGTTGCCGCTCTCGCGCTCGAAGTCGGCAGCGAAGCGCTCCAGGTAGCCGATAGCTACAGCCGGTTCGTTCATCTTAAGATGGATACACTTGCTCTCGCATTGCTTCTCCTGCGGACATACACGACCGCAGACAGCAGGCAGAGCAGATGTGCTCTTAAGAACCTTGGCAGCAGCGAGGAAGTGTCCGCGTTCGATGTTCTTGATGAATGAAGGAATATTGATGTTAACCGGGCAGCCTTCTACACAAGCTGGCTTTCCGCAGTCGAGACAACGATGAGCCTCGCGTACAGCCATCTGCTTTGTCAAGCCTTTGTTTACTTCCTCGGTACGTGTGGTCGCACGATACACGGGGTCAAGCTCAGGCATTGCTACACGCTCAATAGCCTTGCGTTCTGCAGGCTTCATTGCAGCTCGAAGCTCCTTACGCCATTCAGAATCGCGATTGGTGAGTTCTTCGATGGTTTCGGTTGTAGGCTCTACATCCATGCAAGTCTCGCAAGTGTGAAGTTCCTCTTGCTTTGCAAAGCCACGCAAATGCTCTTCGTAATGCTCCATCTCTTCGCGTTCTGCATCGCGGAAAGTGCCCATACGTTTGAACATCTCGTCCCAATCGACAAGCGAACCATCGAACTCCGGTCCGTCGATACATACGAACTTGGTCTTGCCGCCAATAGAGAGTCGGCAAGCACCACACATGCCCGTGCCGTCAACCATGATAGTATTGAGCGATACCTCAACCGGTACGTTATACTTCTGTGCCATGAGGCAGCAAAACTTCATCATGATAGGAGGACCAATTGCGAACACCTTGTCCACATGCTCCTCTTGAGTGATGAACTTCTCGATACCTACGGTCACAACACCCTTTTCGCCATACGAACCATCGTCGGTCATTATGATGAGTTCGTCAGAACTCTGGCGAACTTCGTTTTCGAGAATAACAAGTTCTTTAGAACGACCTGCGATAACCGAAAGCACGCGGTTGCCAGCAGCCTTCAATGCACGGATGATAGGAAGCATTGGAGCTACGCCAACGCCACCACCAGCACATACTACAGTTCCGAAGTTTTCTATATGGGTAGGGTTGCCGAGCGGTCCTACAACGTCGGTGATGTAGTCGCCCTCGTTAAGATCGCACAGCTTGGTTGATGACAATCCAACTTTCTGCACCACAATAGTGATAGTGCCACGCTCAATGCTTGCATCAGCAATAGTAAGAGGCACACGCTCGCCATTCTCGCCAACTCTGACGATAATGAAGTTACCAGCCTTACGGCTCTTGGCAATCAATGGTGCTTCGATTTCAAAAAGGAATACCTTTTCAGAAAGTTGCTTTTTAAGGACAATTTTGTTCATAGGTAGTAACGGATTAGATTTGTTGATGTTTGCTTTGTAGATGAATTAAAACAAAAATTTGAGAGCTACGACTGCCTGTTGTTATACGTGTAAATATCATACGCTTTCGCAACGTGCAAATCTTAACTCTCAAATCTCCGTTGTAATTAATTAAAAGTTCTTATCGTCGAGCATCTCGAAACCGCAGTATGGTACGAGTACTTTCGGTACACGGATGCCTTCAGGTGTCTGGTTGTTCTCGATGATTGCAGCCACGATGCGTGGAAGAGCAAGTGCTGAACCATTGAGAGTGTGGCAAAGCTCGGTCTTCTTTGTCTCCGAATTGCGATAGCGACAATGCAGACGATTTGCCTGATAGCTCTCGAAGTTAGATACGGAAGAAACCTCAAGCCAACGCTTCTGTGCGGCGCTCCATACCTCGAAGTCGTAGCAGATAGCAGATGTGAAGCTCATGTCACCACCGCAAAGACGCAGGATGTGGTAGGGGAGTTCGAGCTTCTTAAGCAGGCCCTCTACATGGTCGAGCATCTCGTTGAGCGACTGGTATGAATGCTCAGGCTTGTCGATGCGTACAATCTCTACCTTGTCGAATTGATGCAGACGGTTCAGACCGCGAACGTCCTTGCCGTAAGATCCAGCCTCACGACGGAAGCAAGCTGAGTAAGCGCAACGCTTGATAGGCAGATCTTTCTCGTCGAGTATCTCGTCGCGGAAGATGTTTGTTACTGGCACCTCGGCTGTAGGGATAAGGTAGAGGTTGTCGAGCTGGCACTGGTACATCTGAGCCTCCTTATCAGGAAGCTGACCGGTACCGTAACCAGAAGCCTCGTTCACAACGTAAGGAGGCTGTACCTCAAGGTAGCCACTCTTGCGAGCTTCATCAAGGAAGAACGCCTCAAGAGCACGCTGCAAGCGAGCCATCTTACCTACATAGATAGGGAAGCCGGCACCTGTAATCTTAACGCCCAAATCAAAGTCGATAAGATTGAACTTTTTGCAAAGATCCCAGTGGCACATAGCGTCCTCCGGGAGATTCGGCATTTCACCACCTTCCTTAACGACAACATTGTCGCTTGCGTCCTTGCCTTCCGGAACATCATCGTTCGGAATGTTAGGAATAGTGCAAAGCTTAGCCACGAGGTCTTTCTCTGCCTGTGCCTTTGTTTCTTCAAGCTGTTTGTTCACTTCTTTAAGAGAAGCTACTTTTTTCTTTATTTCTTCAGCCTCTTCTTTGCTGCCCTGTTTCATAAGAGTACCGATTTGGGCTGCCATCTTCTTTGCTTCTGCAAGGTTCGAGTCAAGTTCCTGCTGTGTCTCGCGACGACGCTTGTCGATTGCGAGCACTTCGTTAATGGCTTCCTCAGCACCCTTGAAGTGCTTCTTGTTCAAACCGCGGATAACACGTTCTGTTTCCTCACTGATGAGTTTAAGTGTAAGCATATCTGAAATATTAATTATAAAATTCTTCGTTATCTTATTCGAGATACAAAATTACATAAAAAATATTTCTTACGGCATAAAAACTAATAAAAAACTAAGAATTTATTAGTGTACGGAAGGGTAGTAATGTATAAAAAGCATTAATCCCAATCCTCAAGTGTATGAGGATTGGGATTAATATGTTTGTTTGGAATAGTTTTTTTATTAAATTTAAGCCTCTGCTTCAGGTATTACAGACACAGTGCTCTTGTCCTTGCGACCCTTGCGGAAGTTAACGACGCCGTCAACCAATGCATAGAGTGTGTCATCCTTACCAATACCTACGTTCAGGCCCGGGTTGTGCTTTGTACCGCGCTGGCGAACGATGATGTTGCCTGCGATGCACTTCTGGCCACCCCAGATTTTAACGCCTAATCTTTGAGAAGCTGATTCACGTCCGTTCTTAGAACTACCTACACCTTTCTTATGTGCCATTTCTTGTTCCTCCTAAATTTAAGCGATTACTTCTTTGATTGCAACTTCTGTGAACTGTGCGCGGTGACCATTCTTCTTGCGATAGTCCTTGCGGCGCTTCATCTTGAATACGATGACCTTGTCACCCTTTACAAGAGGATTTACAACTTCACATACAACTTTAGCACCTTCTACGGCAGGTGCACCTACCTGTACTGAACCTTCTTTGTCAACAAGCAGTACCTTGTTGAATTCAACAGTCTGGCCTTCCTGAGCGTCCTTGATGTGGTGAACGAAGAGCTTCTTGCCCTGCTCAGCCTTGAACTGCTGACCGTTAATCTCTACGATTGCGTACATTTATTTATTTATATAAACGGGTTTTTCCGCAAGGCGTGCAAGCATTGTGCCGCAACTTCTTTGAGCCTTTACGGACTAAATCGGCTGCAAAGGTACAAATTATTTATATTATTAAGTGTGTTAGGTGATGGAAAATTTAAAAAGTTTAACAGATTAAATGTCTAATTAACGGAGCTTTCTATAAATTGGGTCATTAAATGCAAAACGAGCAGACAGATAAAGGTTTGTATAGCATCATAGTAACGCTACGAAAACGTTTATTCGTCTACTCGTCTTCTTATTTATTTGTCAACGAGTCTACTCGTCAACTTGAATATATAAATCAATTAGTCAAGCCACTTAACGTAGCAGAAGTCCTCACGATGAACAAGGTTCTCGTTCTTCGGGTACATACGTACGCAGCTCTTGAATGCACCAGCTACGTCAGGCTCAAATGTAGCCTCGAATGTGTAGTTGTTGCCATCACGGCCTACCATCTTGAATTCGCGCTTGCTGAAGATGTGGTCCTCTCCGTTCTTGTCTGTCTTGATAGAAACAAGCTCAAGACCAACAGCATCGTTCAAACCCTGCTCGTCGATAACGTAGCGAAGAGTGTACTTCTTGCCAGTCTCGGCAGCATAGAGCATAGAATCATCCTTGCTTACTACGCGAATAGAGTCCCAACGCTCTGCAACTGTCTCCTTCCAAGTAGCGAGCTCTTTGGCAAGGCGATTATTGTCGGCAGCGAGCTTTTTGAAGTTTGCAGCCTCCTTGTTGTAGAACTTTTCATAGTAGTCGTCAAGCTGACGCTTCATTGTATAGTGAGGAGCGATAGTTGCGATAGAGTTCTTGATTGTCTTTATCCAACCCTCGCTGAAGCCCTGCTTGTTGCGGTTGTAGTAGAGCGGCAGAATCTCATTCTCAAGCAGTGAGTAGATGGTAGCTGCGTCGAGCTGATCCTGATAACCCTGATTCTGGTATGTACGCTCCTGCTTGAGAGCCCAACCTGCACCCTCGCGATAGCCTTCAACCCACCAGCCGTCGAGAACTGAGAGGTTTACAACACCGTTCATCTCAGCCTTCTCGCCAGATGTACCAGAAGCCTCTAGCGGACGTGTCGGAGTGTTCATCCAGATATCAACGCCTGATACGAGGCGACGAGCGAGTTGCATGTCGTAGTCCTCGAGGAAGATGATCTTACCGAGGAACTCAGGACGCTGGCTGATCTCGAAGATCTTCTTAATCAAGCCCTGGCCAGCACCGTCAGCCGGGTGTGCCTTACCTGAGAAGATGAACTTAACCGGACGCTCCGGGTTGTTCACGATCTTAGAAAGACGCTCCAAATCGGTGAAGAGGAGGTGAGCACGCTTGTATGTAGCAAAGCGACGGCAGAAGCCGATGTAAAGAGCGTTCGGTGTGATACTGTCAAGAAGGGCAACAACACGTGAAGGATCGCCCTGGTTCTTCAACCATGTAGCAGCGAACTTCTCGCGGATATAGTTGACGAGCTTCTTCTTGAGTGCCATACGTGTCTCCCAGATTTCTGCGTCAGGCACATTGTAGATAGCGTGCCACAGGCTTTCGTTGCTCTGGTCGTAAATGTAGTTCTTGTCGAAATACTTAGCGTATACTTTGCGCCACTCTGTAGCTGTCCATGTCGGGAAGTGAACACCATTTGTTACGTAGCCTACGTGGCTCTCCTCCGGATAGTAACCCTTCCAGATTGGAGCGAACATGCGTTGGCTTACCCAACCATGAAGTTTACTTACGCCGTTAACCTCTTGGCAGGTGTTACAAGCGAATACAGACATACAGAAGCGCTCTGAGTGGTCCTCTGGATTGTTGCGACCCATGCCGATGAACTCGTCCCATGTGATGCCGAGCATCTGAGGATAACCGCCCATATACTTGCCGAAGAGTGATTCGTCGAAGTAGTCGTGACCGGCCGGTACTGGAGTATGAACAGTATAGAGTGAAGAAGCACGAACGAGTTCAAGAGCCTCGTTGAACGACAGACCTTCCTTGATGTAGTCAATAAGACGCTGGAGGTTGCAGAGTGCTGCGTGACCCTCGTTGCAATGATAGATATCTTTCTTAATACCGAGCTTCTTGAGTGTGAGGATACCACCGATGCCGAGGAGAATCTCCTGCTTCAGGCGGTTTTCGTTATCACCACCATATAGAGCGTGTGTGATAGGGCGGTCGAACTCTGAGTTCAAATCGTTATCTGTATCGAGTAAGTAGAGCTTGATACGACCTACGTTCATTACCCATACATATGCATGTACCTGATAGTTCATGTAGGGAACATCAACAACCATAGGCTGACCATTCTCGTCGAGCACACGCTCTACTGGGAGTGAGTTGAAGTTCTGTGCATCGTACTTTGCAATCTGCTGACCATCCATTGAGAGGGTCTGCTTGAAGTAGCCATAACGATAAAGGAAGCCGACACCACACATATTTACGTTAGAGTCAGAAGCCTCCTTCATATAGTCACCTGCGAGCATACCAAGACCACCAGAGTAAATCTTTACAACCTGATTGATACCATACTCCATACAGAAATAAGCCACAGAAGGACGTGTTGCGTCTGGCTTCACATCCATATACTCGCGGAACTTCTTGTATACCTGTTTTACCGATTCCATGATTGCCTTATCCTTCACGATAGCCTCCTTGCGCTCATAGCTAAGGCGGTCGAGAAGCATTACAGGGTTGTGTCCAACCTCTTCATAGAGATCACTGTCAAGGCTTTTCCACATGTTGCGAGCCTCGTAGTTCCACGCCCACCACATGTTGTGTGCGAGTTCATCAAGACACTTCAACTCTGAAGGAAGTGTAGACTTGATGGTTACCTCCTTCCACTGAGGAGTATTAGCATAGTCTGCTTTGATTTTCATAAGTTATTAATTATTATTTATTTAGTTGTATTTTTCTTACCTTTTAATTACTCGCCAGCTTTCGAGCATCTTGCCTCCGCCTTGCGCAGCGCGATGTCGTATGCTTCATAGTAATAGGTGATAAACTTGCTCCACAATGCGTATTCTGCCAGAGCGCGTGCCTTGTTGCGTATGCGTCCCTGCTTCTGCTTCGTAGCATTGGCGTACTTCTCAACAGCCGCCTTTATGCTGTCAGCCACCTCATTGTAGTTGTAGTCTGTGCGGTGGATTACCTCCACGCCATCCTCGATGGTGCCTTCCTTGCCAATAACGGTGTTTGCCCAAAGGCCGAAGCCTGCAAGATCAGTTGTGATACACGGCACCTTGAACGCTGTTGCTTCAAGAGGAGTGTATCCCCATGGCTCATAATAAGAAGGATAAACACAGAGGTCGTTGCCCAGGATGGTATCATAATAAGAAAGGTTCACAATGCCGTCCTCGCCTGTGAGATAGCACGGAATGAACACCAGCTTTACGCGTTCGCCCTTGGCGTTGTGCATGCCGAGCCAGTTCATCATGCCCAATGCACGGTCGTTCTGTTGCTCGTTCAGCCAATGAGTGATGACTGGGGTAGGGAGCGGAGTGTCGAATTTCTCACCTTTCTCCATAGCAGCCAAACGCTCTGCCAAGTCTTCGCGTGCACAATTCACCCATGCCGGCACTTCGATGAAGGCAACTATGTCCTTCTTAAGGTTCTCTGCATTGGTGCGCAGACGATTCATAGCATCGATGAAGACATCAATACCCTTGTTGCGCCATTCGTAGCGTCCGCTTGTAGAGATGATGATTGCGTCGTCTTCAATCTCGTCGCCAGAGAGAGCACGTGCTATGTCGAGCAGACGCTTGCGGGCTGTGGCACGCTTCTTGTCGAAAGTCTTGCCCTGTGGCACAAAGTCATCTTCGAAGCCATTCGGCAGCACTACGTCTACTGGTTTGTCCATAAGTTCCTTGCACTCTGTGGCTGTGATATCACTCACAGTTGTGAAGCAATCTACATGCAATGCAGTCTGTTTCTCTATCGAGTGTTTGCTCTCCATATTGAGCTCGGCTGCCATTTGATCACCATTATAAGCTTCCAAGTATTCATAGAGAGGCTTGTTGTTGCCTGCAATGCTGCGTCCGATACTTGTTGCATGTGTTGTAAAAATCGTTGCTATCTGTGGCAGATGGTCGTTGATATAGAGTGCACCGAGACCTGTCATCCATTCATTGGCATGGTAAATTACCTTTGCAGACTTTTTATTGCCTCTTATCTCGCTATTATAGAAACTCTCTACAACAAGTGCTGCTGCGTATGAGAACATAGAAGCTTCGTCGTAATCGCCGTATGCATGAAGACTATCAACATGGTATTTCTCCCAAAGTTGACCATAAATCATATCCTTTTCTGCGAAATAAGGGTTGAAGTCAACAAGAATAGCTACTGGAGCGCCTGGTACGTTCCATCTACCAACCTTTACTTTTAAACCTTCTGCTTCAGTTTTCTTTCTCCATGTAGCGAAGAGTTTGTTGTCTTCTGTGAAGTATGGGTTGTTTTTTTCTCCCCAACAGTCAGGACCTATGAAAATAAGTTTGTCGCCAAGCTGCTCTACAAGCGTCTTAGCTCTCGTAGAAAGTACCGTGTATATACCTCCTACTTTATTGCAAACTTCCCAACTTGATTCAAAAATATAGTCTGGAAATAAAATGTCTCTTTTCATAAAAAGTTTAATGTTGCGTGCAAAAATAACATTTAAAAGGTAAATAAACGATTATTGACACATTTTTTTTCATAAAATAGCCTTATTCTTGATATAAATTCCCTATTTTTGCATGGAGGTTACAGCATAACAAGTTGTCATACAAAGAACATAATGATATAACTAATACTTAAATAATATGAAAAAGGTATCCTTTCTTCTCTTCTTCTTTCTTGTATCTCTAAAAATAATGTCACAAACAGACAAAGTGTTCAATGTTCGTATCTGTAATGACGAATATCAAGTCTACATGCATATAAATCTCTATCAAAATAACATTGTTGTACCTGGTCAAGAACTTTTTGGTGAAACACCTGGCTACTTTGGTGCTTTGCGCGATCCACGCAAATGGTTAATTACTTCTGCAAAGATAGAGGACAAACATACTGCTACGCTTGAGATAACAAACGACTATGGTTCTGAAGATTTGACTGCCACACTTATATTTAACCCCAAAGACGGTTCTTATGTACTAAAGCAAAAGAGTGGTAGTCGCATGAAAATTGTCGTCAATCGTAAATGGTTAAAGTTGCCAGTAGAATTAAAATTTGTTGTTGAATAGAAACGTCCGGTTTGTAATTGGGAGAATATTACAAACCGGACGTAGTTGTATATAAATCTAAATATCTATTGAACCTGCTTCTTTTGCACAGGTTCACATGTAAGTCCAATGCCCAATTTCTTGAAAATCTTTCTGTCCACTTCGCTAAGCATAACCGTGCAATGAACCTGACAGCCACGCAGCTTAGGCAATTGTTCCAATGCCTTGCGGCAGTTCTCGTCGTTCTCAGAGAGTACAGAGAGCGCCACGAGCACCTCATCGGTATGCAGACGCGGGTTGTGACCGCCAAGATAATTGGTCTTGGTGTACTGTATCGGTTCGATCATCGACTGCGGAATGAGCTTTGTTGTGTGGTCGATTCCGGCAAGATGCTTCGTCACGTTAAGCAGAAGAGCGGCGCTACAGCCCAACAGCGGGCTTGAATTGCCAGTGATGATTGTGCCGTCCTCAAGTTCGATAGCTGACGATGTGTGTCCTGTACGCTTCAGGCACTCGCGTGCTGCAACGGTGGTGCGACGGAAGTCGGTTGTTATCTTCGCCTGGTTGAACAACATCTGTATCTTGCTGATTTCTCCTTCGTTGCATGCGCCGAGAGCCAGCTTATTTGTAGCCTCATAGTAACGGCGAATAATCTCGTTCTTCGATGCCTCGCAGCAAACCTTGTCGTCGCTGATGCAGAAGCCTACCATGTTCACGCCCATGTCTGTCGGCGACTTGTATGGATTCTCGCCGTAGATGCCTTCGAAGAGAGCGTTCAATACGGGGAAAATCTCGATGTCGCGGTTATAGTTCACCGCAATCTTGTTGTAAGCTTCAAGATGGAACGGGTCAATCATGTTGACGTCGTTAAGGTCTGCCGTTGCTGCCTCGTATGCAATGTTCACCGGATGCTTCAACGGAAGGTTCCAAACCGGGAATGTCTCAAACTTTGCATAACCCGCTCTTACGCCGTGCTTGTGCTCGTTGTACAACTGGCTAAGACATACTGCCATCTTGCCGCTACCAGGGCCAGGGGCCGTCACGATAACCAGCGGACGCTCGGTCTTTACGTAGTCGTTCTTACCGAAGCCGTTGTCAGAAGCGATGAGCTTGACATCATGCGGGTAGCCCTCAATGAGGTAGTGGCAGTAGGTCTTGATGTTGCTGCGCTCAAGACGCTGCTTGAAGGCGATTGCGGCGGGCTGTCCGTTGTAATGAGTGATGACAACCGAACCGACCATGAAACCACGGTTCTGAAACTCGCCACGCAAGCGAAGCACATCCTCGTCGTAAGTTATGCCAAGATCGGCGCGTTTTTTGTTTTTTTCGATGTCGGCAGCACTAATGACAATCACAATCTCTATGCTGTCGCTAATCTTTTGAAACATGCGCAACTTGCTGTCGGGTTGAAAACCTGGCAGCACGCGGCTTGCATGATGGTCGTCAAAGAGTTTACCACCAAGTTCGAGATACAATTTGCCATCAAATTGTGAAATTCTCTCTTTGATGTGCTCCGACTGAATGTTCTGATACTTCTCGTTATCAAATCCGATGTTCATAATTGCTTATCTATTCTTGTACATTGACTCGTAATAGTTCTGATAGTCGCCAGAGGTTACATTATCCATCCACTCTTGGTTATCAAGATACCAGCGCACTGTCTTTTCTATGCCTTCTTCGAACTGTAGGCTCGGTTCCCATCCGAGTTCGCTCTGCAACTTGCGTGAGTCGATAGCATAGCGCATATCGTGGCCCATACGGTCGGTAACATGAGTGATGAGGTTGAGGTCTTCACCTTCCTTACGACCGAGCAGACGGTCGACGGTATTGATGAGGACGTGGATGATGTCGATGTTCTTCCACTCGTTGAAACCGCCGATATTATATGTGTCAGCCACCTTGCCCTTATGGAAGATAAGGTCGATAGCGCGAGCGTGGTCCTCTACGTACAACCAGTCGCGTACGTTCAGCCCCTCGCCGTATACCGGCAGCGGCTTGCGATGACGGATATTGTTGATGAAGAGCGGGATGAGCTTCTCCGGGAACTGGTACGGGCCATAGTTGTTGGAGCAGTTGGTCACGATAGTCGGCATTCCGTATGTGTCGTGGAAGGCGCGTACAAAGTGGTCGCTGCTTGCCTTTGCGGCAGAGTAGGGCGAATGGGGGTTATACTTGGTTGTCTCAAGGAAGAACTCTGTGCCGTAAGCATGGTGGTGAGCAGAAGATGCTTTTGTTGTGAACGGCGACTCAACACCTTCTGGGTTTGTAAGTTCGAGCGCACCATAAACCTCATCTGTAGAGATGTGATAGAAGCGCTTGCCCTCGTACTTCTCTGGAAGGCTCTCCCAATATATCTTCGCAGCCTGAAGCAACGACAATGTGCCCATCACGTTAGTGCGTGCGAAGGTGAACGGATCCTTAATAGAGCGGTCTACGTGGCTCTCTGCAGCAAGGTGGATAATGCCGTCAACCTTGTGCTTCTTCATGAGTTCGAGAACCATCTCGAAGTCGCAGATGTCGCCCTTAACGAATGTGTAATTCTCCTTGTCCTCGATATCCTTCAGGTTGGCAAGATTGCCAGCATATGTAAGTTTGTCAAGGTTTATTATGTTATACTCTGGATACTTGTTGACAAAAAGTCGAACAACATGTGAACCGATAAACCCGGCACCACCAGTGATAATTATATTCTTCATAATATATACTAATTTATTAGTGTAATATTTAGTTGTTATTAACCTCTGCAAGCTGCTTGATGCACACTTTCAGTGAATCGGTCCAGTAGGGAACCTTTACACCGAATGTAGCTTTGAGTTTCGACTTGTCGAGCACAGAGAAGTGCGGACGCTTTACCGGACTCGGGAACTCCTCGCTGTAGCAAGGCTGGATGTCGCAAGTATTGCCAGAAAGTTCGCATATAACCTTCGCAAAGTCGAACCAAGAGCATACGCCTTCGTTAGAGAAGTGGTAGATGCCTGTCTTGTCAAGTTGTTCTGTTTCGATTATATGTGAGATGATGTCGGCAAGGTCTCCCGCAAATGTCGGAGTACCTACCTGGTCGAACACGACCTTAAGAGAGTCCTTTGTAGAAGTGAGCATTTGCATCGTCTTCACGAAGTTCTTGCCCCACTGCGAGTAGAGCCACGCAGTGCGTATAATGATATGTTTGCATCCGGTTGCTGCAATTGCCTTCTCGCCTGCGAGTTTTGTCTTGCCATAGATGCCGAGCGGGTTTGTCTCCCAATCCTCACGGCACGGCACGTTGCGGTCGCCCTGAAATACATAGTCGGTGCTCACGTGTATCAGCGTACCGTCTACTTCCTTCATAGCAGTGGCAAGATTGCCCGCAGCCGTATTGTTAAGCAGATTGGCAAAGTCGTAGTCGCTTTCGGCTTTGTCTACGTTGGTATAGGCTGCACAGTTGACAATAACGCTTACGCTGCGTTCCTTTACCATCGCACGGATAGCGTCAAGATTGGTGATGTCGAGTTGCTCGTAGCCATCTGCTACATCTGTGAAGATATAATGATGATTGCTACCAAGTGCCACACGCTGCATTTCGTGTCCAAGTTGTCCGTTGGCACCAGTTACTAATATGTTCATACTTTTGGATGTTTAAAAAGTAAATGGAGAATCGAAGTCTTTTAATAGCGCATGCTTTGTGTCCTTCTCGCTTAAGATAGCTTTGTCGGTAGGTATTCGCCAATCTATACCCAACGATTTGTCGAGAATAGATATGCCACCATCGGTCTCTGGATGGTAGAAATTATCGCATTTGTATTGGAATACAGCAGTCTCACTCAATACTGCGAAGCCGTGCGCAAAACCTTTGGGTATAAAGAACTGACGATGGTTGTCTTCTGTCAGTTCTACGGCCACATGTTTACCATATGTCGGCGAACCTTTTCTAATGTCTACAGCAACATCAAGAACAGCACCTTTAACGCATCTTACGAGTTTGCTCTGTGTGTAAGGCGGACGTTGGAAGTGAAGACCACGCATTACGCCATATGACGACATACTTTCGTTGTCCTGGCAGAACTCTATGTGTCCTATCTTCTCGTCAAATTCTCGCTGCGAAAAACTCTCAAAGAAATATCCTCGAGCATCTTTGAAAATACGTGGCTCAATAATAACCACTCCTTCAATATCGGTTTTAATTACTTCCATATCAGTGTTATTGTTTTTGCAAAGGTACATATTTTTTTATTTATGGCGTGGCTTATCATCATAAATTGCTTACTAAAAAAGGTAAAAGCCTATTAATGTGTGGTAAAGATGCTTGAGAAATTTCTCTATTAGAAATATAAATGGTAATTTCGCTTCAATCTATTCAAGTCCTGAAAACGAATTTTATTTATGAAAAAGATACTTTTTACTCTGTTCTTAGTGTTTTCGACATTGTACATGTCGGCTTATGATTTCCTTCGCCCCGTGAAAGATTCCATTCCCAATGGCTATAATTTTTGGGTTTACACCCCTGTCGATTATTTCTATACGCAGGAGCAAACTCCAGTAATCATATTCTTACATGGAGCAAGTCTCTGTGGTCGTAATCTTGACAGAGTACGTCGTTATGGTCCGCTCGATGCAATAGTGAAAGGTCGCGATATCGATGCGCTTACAATTGTGCCACAAAACCCTGGTGGTGCATGGAATCCGAAGAAGGTTATGGACGTGTTCGACTGGGTGAAACGCAACTATCCGTGTGACACAACCCGTGTATATGTACTTGGTATGAGTCTTGGTGGTTATGGCACAATGGATGTTTGTGGCACTTATCCGGATCGCATTGCTGCCGGAATGGCATTATGTGGTGGCACAACATTAAAAGATGTCAGCGGATTGGGGGAACTGCCTTTTTGGATAATACACGGTACAGCTGACCGTGCCGTACCCGTGAAGCAATCGAAGGTTGTCGTAGAAAAACTAAAGAATAGTGGCAACGACACTCGTCTGCTTTACGATTGGTGGCAGGGAGCAAACCATGGAGCACCTGCACGTCTGTTCTATCTGCGAAAGACTTATGAATGGCTATTCTCGCATAGTCTGCTTGACAGAGAACGCCCGGTAAATAGAGACATAAGCATTCGTTACGAAGACTTACGAAGAGTGTACAATGACATAAAGCGAGGTGCAAACAATCTTGAAGTGATTGATGGACCAAGTGTTATAAAGTCTGATGGTTCAGAGTATTAAAGTCGATAGTGATATTAAATATAATAGGAGATTATAGCTGATACTATAATCTCCTATTATATTTTACATTATGCCATCTTCGCGAAGCTTTAGCTGCCACTTCCATGCTGAAGCGAGCACTTCGCTGAGGTTTGATTCTGCCTTCCAGCCCAATACCTTGTTTGCTTTTGAACAGTCGCCCCAAATCTTCTCGATATCACCTTCGCGGCGTGGACCATACTTCCAGTTCAGCTTCACGCCAGTAGCCTTCTCAAATGTCTCTACGATTTCGAGTGTCGAGTTGCCATTGCCTGTGCCGATGTTGAAGTATTCGATTGGTTCAGTCTCCTTATCAAGCACACGAGCCATAGCTGCAACGTGAGCCTTAGCGAGATCTACTACATAAATATAGTCGCGAATGCAAGTGCCGTCAGGAGTATTATAATCGTTGCCAAATATGGTAAGTTCCTTACGGATACCGATAGCTGTCTGAGTTACGAAAGGAATCAGGTTGTTTGGAACACCATTTGGCAACTCGCCGATTTCTGCAGATGGGTGAGCACCTATCGGGTTGAAGTATCTGAGAACGATGCTCTTGATAGCAGCACCACTATGGATATAGTCAGCAATAATCTGCTCGTTTATTTCTTTTGTATTGCCATAAGGCGATGTTGCCTTCTGGTGAGGAGCATCCTCAGTAACGGGGAGGTTCTCAGGTTTCGGCTGACCATATACAGTGCAGCTTGAAGAGAAGATGATGCCCTTCACGTTGTGTTTTGGCATAAGTTCGAGTAGATTAACGAGCGACACGATATTGTTGCGATAGTATAGCAAAGGTTTCTGTACGCTTTCACCAACAGCCTTAGAAGCAGCGAAGTGGATGATACCTTGGATGTCCGGATATTTCTCGAATACAGCTTCTGTAGCCGCCTTGTCGCGAAGGTCTACCTGCTCGAATGCAGGGCGAACGCCTGTTATCTTCTCAATGCCGTCAAGAACCTCAATCTTTGAATTGGAGAGGTCGTCAACAATTACTACTTTGTAACCTGCTTCAATGAGCTCTACTGTTGTATGCGAACCGATAAAGCCCGTACCGCCAGTTACCAAAATTGTTTGTTTCATAATACTAAGATAAGTTTTATAGTCTATTAATTATAATATTCGTATAAAAACATGTAAAACACTTTATATTACTACAAAATTAATATTATAATTCGTAATGGCAAATAAAACACAGATATTTTTCTGTAATTTGTTTGCGTTGTTAATAAAAAGGTGTATATTTGCAGATGATTGAATGCACATCGTAAAGTGAAACTAACTTCATTTAATTCCAACTGCATTATCAATGAATAATAATCTAAACAAAAGCGAAATGGAAAAAGCAACCGAACAAACAACACAGCAAATTGAACGCTTTCTAAAAAAGATTGCGCAGAAATTCCCTCCACGTGAAGATACTTCAATCGTGACAGATATTCATGTACGTGTCTCTCAAGGTAGTGGAGAAATGTTGGCGTTTGACGATGATGATAATGAAGTGACACGTTGTGTCGTAGAACAATGGATAAACAATAACGACGAGGACTTTTATAATGGCGTAGAGCAGACCCTCATATCTACATTCTCAGCATTGTCTACCATCGCTGATAGTTTGGGCATACTTAAGCCCTATAGCTTTGTTCTTGAGAATGAGGACAAAGACACTATAGCAGAGTTATACATCGCTGACGATGATACTGTGATTATTGGAAAGGATCTTATGGAAGGACTCGACTCCGACTTGAATTTATTCTTAGAAAAGCTTTTAGGATAAATGATAGGGCGAATACATTCTTTTGAGTCGTTTGGTACTGTGGATGGGCCAGGTGTGCGTTTCGTTTCTTTCATGCAGGGATGCCCTTTAAGATGTTTGTTCTGTCACAACCCCGACACATGGGATATTAAGAGAAAGTGTCAGTACGAGATGACACCAGAGCAATTGAGAGACGAAGCTTTGAAGTATCGTTCATTCATAAAGAGTGGCGGTATCACTGTGTCTGGTGGTGAGCCACTTATGCAAGCTGAGTTTGTGGCAGAATATTTCCGACTATGTCATGAAGAAGGATTACACACCGCGTTAGATACAAGCGGTGCGATAATTACAGATAAGGTTCTGAACGTGTTAGACAATACCGATCTCGTATTATTGGATATAAAGACAATGGATGCAGAACTCTATCCACGTCTCACAGGTGTGAACCAGAATAATAACCTTGCCTTCCTGGATATTCTCGAAGAACGAGGCATCAATACTTGGATTCGACATGTGGTTGTGCCCGAAATCACAGACAACGACAAGTGGTTGCATAAACTTGGTAATCATGTGGCGCATTATAATTGTGTAGAAAAGATAGAGATTTTACCTTACCATACATTAGGCACATATAAATACGAAAAGCTTGGCGAGAAATACAAGTTGATGGACACGCCTGCGTTGTCGGCTCAGAGAGCTAACGAGATACGCAACATGATGTCGCAATATAAGCCATGTCAATAATATAAACTTCTAACCTATGGAGAAAACATTCGTTATAGACTCCATTTTGTCAATTTGCAAAAGTATTGGCTTTCCATTCACAACAAAGGTGAAGACAGATAAATGGAAGGCTGATGTCGTAGTGGACTGTGCTACTTACAAAATAGCTTTCAATGTGTGCAACTTACCACGTAATGTTGAAGATGTGTACTTAGCAATGCGTCAAGAACGAGTGTGTGGTTGTTGGATGCTATTGCCTTCGTTTAGAAAGATTGTGTTAAGCAAACTTCCTTGTTTTTACATTCAAGATATTCGTGGCGAAGTAAATGTCCTTCTTCACAAGATTAGAGAAGAAGAACATTCGCTTCCGCTCGACGACTTTATTCACTCTATGATTTTAGGCAACATACGTTATACAGAGACAATGAAAGTGAAGTATGTTGAAGTGTGTTTTTATCAGAAGATATGTTGGAAGTGCCATGAAAAGAATCATATATACCTTATTAATAAGTTGATTTCTACAGAAGGTGTTGAGATTGAGAGCGGAATAGATAGTTTTTATCCCGAAATAGTTAATGGCGTAAAGCAATATCTTGATATTAATTCGGGCCTAAATATAAAAATGGGGGAGATAAAACCACGTTATAGTAAGTTCCATCATGGTGCTTATATGTCCTTCGGTTGTGCATATTGTGACAGTCTGTTTGGTAGCACTTACATACAAGATGCCTATGATAATCTTGTATTTTGCGTTAAGACGCTGCCCAAAGCACGAATATTAATCAGTAGAGACCTCGTTGTGCCAGCAAATCGTTGGTATAAAAGAGGCTAAAAGGCTTAAAAATGTTATCGTGCGGCGAACGCAATCTGAATAGACGGCGTCCGCGATCCGATCAGATTGCGTTCGCCATCCGTTCAGATGCCGTCCGCCATCCGCTTTGGTTTTGCTTAAAAACAAAATCCGCGTCGACTGATACGAACATTCGTACCAATCGACGCAGATTACTTATACAATGTTGTTATGCCCAAAAGCATAACCTTTTAGGAAAGCAAGTCGTGAACCGATTCTACCAAACATGCGTATCTGATAATCAATGTCAAGCAAAGCGCATAGAAACCAGCCAACGCATCGTCGAGCATACACCCCCAGCCTCCGTGTATATGTCGGTCTACCCAACGGCAACCAAGCGGCTTGGTGATGTCGATGATACGGAAGAGGACAAATCCAATTGTAGCAAGCGATATTGCTACATATGACGGACCGTCAACGAACAAGGCTGCAAGCGTAGCCACCCATGTGCCGAAATACTCGTCTATGATAACGGTACGAGGGTCTTCACCCCAATACTGTTCCATCACATTATCTGTCCATACACCTACAAGGAGTGTTGTCAGAACCAGCAGCACTGTGGCAACGGCAAGCCATATGGGTGAGAGGGTGAAGTAGAGTGCTATCCAGATAAGTAACGCAACGAAACCTCCAAGTGTTCCTGGACCCCAAGGCCAGAAACCAACACCGAATCCGGTTGATATAACGACGTGCAACCAAGGTGCCTCGCCAAGTTGATGATTGTTATTATTGCTCATTTTCTATTCCAAATTATTTTGTTTCAGAGGATGAGTCTTTAAAAGTGACCTTTAGTTTGTCGCCCTCATCAACATCAATTGTAATGGTGCTGCTTAGCTTTTTCTCGTCGTCGAGCAACAGTTCGCATAGCACATCCTCGATGTATGTTTGTATGGCGCGTTTCAGTGGGCGTGCTCCATACTGCGGACTATAGCCCTTCTGTGCGAGCATCTCCTTGGCTTCTTCACTAATCTCAACCGCATAGCCCATATCGTTTATACGTTTGAACAAACGCGACAACTCGATATCTACAATCTTACGTATTGCAGTATTGTCAAGTTGGTCGAACGTGATTATCTCGTCGAGACGGTTGAGGAATTCTGGAGCAAACTGATGTGACAGACTTTTCTGTATGACAGAGCGTGCATGTTCCTTTGCTTTCTCGCTTGAAGAACTTATCAGTGAAGCATTGAAGCCTATGCCATTTCCGAAGTCAACCAACTGGCGTGTGCCCGTATTGGATGTCATAATGATGATTGTATTGCGGAAGTCGACCATTCTGCCATTACCATCGGTCATACGTCCTTCGTCAAGCACCTGCAGCAGGAGGTTGAACACGTCGCCGTGCGCTTTTTCCACCTCGTCAAGCAACACAATAGAGTAGGGGTGACGGCGCACTTTCTCCGTTAGCTGTCCACCTTCACCGTAACCAACGTATCCCGGAGGTGCTCCAACGAGTCGTGAGGTGTTGAACTTCTCGGAGTATTCGCTCATATCTATACGTATGAGGGCATCCTTTGTACCAAACATCAATTCTGCCAGTGTCTGTGCCAGATAGGTCTTGCCGACACCCGTAGAGCCGAGGAACATGAACACTCCGATAGGGCGATTGGGATCCTTCAAGCCAAGTCGGTTGCGCTGTATGCTACGAACGATTTTGCCGATGGCATCGTCTTGAGCCACAACAACAGATTTTAGTCTGTTGCCAAGGTTCTTTAGTACACAACCTTCCGATTCGGATATGCGCTGTACAGGTATGCCCGACATTATTGATACAACATTAGCTACATCAGCCTCAGTGATTGTCTCACGATGTCCGTCGTCAGAAGCCACCCACTTGTCGTTGAGTTCTTTCAGTTCGCCTTCAAGTTGTGTCTCACGGTCGCGATAGGTGGCTGCAAGTTCAAAGTTCTGGTCGCCTGCTGCTGCAATCTTCAACTGATGTATGTTGGACAGTTCTTTTTCCTTTTCTATGATTGAAGGTGGTATCTCGGCATGTTGCAAATGTACTTTTGCTCCGACCTCGTCCATTGCATCAATGGCCTTATCGGGGAATGCACGCTCAGAGACATATCTACCTGTAAGTTTCACACATGCCTCCAGTGCTTCGTCGGTATAACGAACATGGTGGTAGTCTTCATAGCGCTCCTTTATATTCTTCAGAATGTCAAGCGTTTCTGCTTCGGTGGATGGTTCTATCATGACACGCTGAAAACGGCGCTCAAGTGCTCCGTCTTTCTCTATAGAGTTGCGATACTCATCAAGAGTTGTTGCACCGATACACTGAACCAATCCACGGGCAAGTGCAGGCTTCATTATATTGGCAGCATCCATTGAGCCTGGTGTACTACCGGCACCTATTATGGTATGTATCTCGTCAATGAATGCGATAATGTCAGGGTTCTGCTCCAACTCATGCAAGAGGGCTTGGATGCGCTCCTCAAACTGACCACGATATTTAGTGCCAGCAACTATCGCGGTCATATCAAGCCTAAAAATGCGCTTGTTGAACAACAGAGGCGAAGTGCGACGGCGAGCGATAAGCTGCGCAAGTCCTTCAGCAATAGCACTCTTGCCTACGCCTGGTTCGCCGATAAGAATAGGGTTGTTCTTCTTTCGGCGACACAGAATTTCGGTGACACGCTGTATCTCCTTGTCGCGTCCGATAACAAGGTCAAGTTTACCTTGTGCTGCTGCAAGGGTAAGGTCGGTGGAGAACTTGTCAAGTACGGGTGTCTTATCTGTTCCGCCACCCATCGGTTTGCTTGTAGTATCAGAAGTGGAATTTTTACTCTTCCCGTTATTACGAGAAGCAAAATTGTCCTGCGACATTAAGTTGTCATCATCTTCGGACAATCCAACGCCATTCTTTATGTTTGAATTTGTTTGCATAAGAAAATTCATAGCTTTCTCGTAAGTTAAACCATTCTCTAAAAGTACATTCTTTGCACCACTTGCCATTTTGTCATGCAAAATAGCAAGAATTATGTGCTCCACGTCTACCTCCTTTGAATGTTGAAGTCGGGCTTCAAGTATTGATAGTTTGAGAATATTATTAGCATGTTCATCGAGTGAGATGCTACCATTGTTTGACTCTGCCATTGTTGTGTTGTCAGTCTGAGCATTCTGCTCAAGTTGCAATTTTACTTTTTCAACATCAATATTAGCACCCATGAGAAGTGCTTTCAATGGGCTATGTTTGTCTCTCAACATACCAAGCACAATATGTTCGGGGCGTATTACGCCAGAAGATAGCCTTATTGCTTCCTCTCTGCTGAAAGATAGGTTTTCAGAAACTCTTAGTGAAAACGAATTTGTCATTTATATTATCCTTGATAAATTATGTTCATTAATATTACTTTATGCCTTATATGTAGGCAATATTGTATATGCAAAATACATGCCATTAATTATCGGTACTGCGTTCTAACTCTCGTTCTATATATTTTAATCGGTCTGTATCATTATAACGACGGAAGTAAGCCAAGGCTTCAACAAAATACTCTTGAGCGATTTCGATGTCGCCTAAGCATCTATAGCAAATGCCTATACGAAAAAGCGAATCGCCTTTCTCGTTGTTGTAACAAAGCAATGTGTGCTTCTCGTAAAATGGAACAGCGTCGATGTATTTGTTCAGACGAAAATAGCTATCAGCGACACTATAATAATATACAGCCAATTCGTGCGGGGCAAAGGCTTTGAGCTTAGGAAGAATAGGTTCTAAAGCCTCTATAGCACGTTCGTATTCGCCATCATAATAACAACATACTCCCATGTATGCTTGAAAGCGAGGGTTAAGCTTGTATTTCTTATCAAGTTTAGAGAACCATATCAGTGCCTCATGATACTTGCCGCTTTGGAAGTATTCAACAGCTCTTGAAAGTTTTTCAGCATCTGTATAATCTGATGTATTCTCTAAAATAGCGGCATATGCGCCACTATGTCTGTGAGCAATACATGGGAGAGAGATGAAACATACCAATAAAAAAAACGTGATTCTTTTTGATATATTCATGTTATGAGTTATTCTGTATAGAAATCAATCAGTTCGTTGATTGCTTTTTGACAAGCTGCACAGAAGTTGGGATTGGCATTGCTTCGCATACGACAATCGAACGAAGGTCGATATACACCTTTGAGGCTATAACCTGCACCTTCATACACACCGATAGAATGTGCATTGACACTCTTCTTGTTCTTTTTATTATTTGTCTTTTTGCCAAAGTCTGTTGGGGTAGGGATAGGAGTTGTTGGCGCAATAAGGCTTTCCCATTTATTGTGGAAATTAACGAGTGTGGTGATATTCTTTTCCCAAGGCTCTACGTCATGTGGATACATCGGTATGGCTTCTTGCTCGTAAGCATATTCGTCTGCCAGTCCTGCGAAGCTATGACCGAACTCATGTACAACGACCTGCTTGTAAAGCGGGTGATGCGTCATGCTAAGGTTGTAAGAATTCAGTATGCCACCGCCGCCGTATTCAGAAGTGTTTACCAACACAATGATGTGTTCGTATGGAGTTCCGGCAAGCGCATCGTGTAAATTCTTCTGATTGAGGGTTGTTAGATAGCGATTGGAGTAGAATGTGTCAAAATGACTGCCTAAAACCGTCTTCTTCCATACTCCTTGCGAAGGTATGCTTGTTCCAGTATCCATTGATACCGACTTTACAGCAATGATATTAAAGCGGTTACGCTTTGTCTTGAATGGTTCATGCCCGAAAAGGGCTTCTGTTGCAATGCGAGCATCCTCTAAGAATATAGGCATTTCCTCTGCTGTATATCCTTCGGCAACGTATGCGATATGAATACATTTTGTGGTATCCTCAGCTGTCTGTAATGTGGTGTAAGGCGTTACATAGCTAAAGCCAGTATGACGAATTAAAATGTCATTCGGGGCTATAACATGTGTCATTGATGTGACTATTTCGTGACGATTATTGCGTAAATCGACAGTTACATCTACAATGTCTTTCGGCATTGGTACTAGAAAAACATTCTCAAACGACTTGCTTATAGTCTTCGCCTCATCGTATGTTAACCATTCTTGGAACAATGTTGAGAAAGAGTTGATGTATATAATTTCCTTTGTGTGATGGTCCCGCACGGTAATCTGTCCATTTCCTTGGACTGGAAGAATATTTAAATTGTTCTTTTTGCCATACCAACGAGGCATTAAGTTGCACTTGTCAAGTGAAATTTGCTGCGATTGAGCGTTTCCGGAGAATATATAATCAATGCGTAATGTACTATCGCAGAAATGTTCATTAAAGTCTACCGACTTGTTTTGTGCCTTGCCTGATATAATATCACATATGCAAATCATGAATATTATTAGTCTAAATATGTTCATCATATTCAATTCATATTGTTTTAAACCTATTTGTCAAAATGTTTCATTAGCTTTACGATGTAATCTCTTGTCCAATCGCTTTCATGAAAACGTTGATTGTCATACTTCAGTAAATCTATGTCCATCGCTATTTTCCCCTCGTCGCGTAAGAACTTTGTGTTGCCACATTGGGTTTCTATCTGCTTTAATATAGAAACAAGTTGTTCAACTCTCTTCTCAGTGGAACCATAAACAAGGAAGTTGAGAAATTTTCCATTGCTTTTGATTTCTCCTATGGGTTCGGTAAGCAGATTTTCTGAGAATCGTATTTCGTTTATTTCCTCTGTAAGTTTTTCTTTCACGAGTTTCGCGTTCTGCTCGTAGTTAAAATTTGTGCCTACTGATAATATTATTTTGTGCATATTATAAGCGTCTTCTAAATTCTGCGCAGACAATAGATGTGGCTATTGCTACATTCAAACTGTCTGCCGTCTCACGACCTTTAGGATAATTCGGTATGCGCAAAGCGCGATTTATAAGTTGGCGAATGGCTGGCGAAATGCCTTTTCCTTCATTTCCCATTACAATCAAACCGGTGTCAGAAAGTTCCTGTTCGTAGAGATTTTCGCCTTCAAGAAGGGTCCCATATATGGGGAAGTTGGCAGGGAGTGAATTGAACAACTCTGAAAGATACATATATGCTACATTCACACGCGCTATGCTACCCATTGTTGCCTGGACAACTTTGGGGTTGTAAACATCTGCGGTGTCGCGGCTGCAGATTATATTTTCAATGCCGAACCAATCGGCAATACGAATAATAGTTCCAAGATTGCCTGGATCCTGCACTCCATCAAGCGCAATAGTTAGTTTGCTTGTAAGCATGGTTGTATCAACAGGAGTCTTGAGTTTTTTAAAAACGCCTAATACTTGTTGCGGATGACATAAGAAGCTTGCTTTAGCGAGCTCTTCTGTAGTAACTTCGATAATCTCACAATTTGCAGATGCAGACACTTTATTGCCATCACCATTGAGCCATTCGGATGTTGCAACGAGTAATGTCAAATTGGACGGATGGCTTGCAAAAATGTCACCAACAACCTTTGGACCTTCGGCAACAAAGACACCTTCTACGTCACGAGATTTCTTTGTATTAAGCGAATGTAAATATTTAATTTTATTTTTACTTAACATCTTCTTAATTAAAACTATCAAAATACGTTATGAATTCTATCTTTGAGTAAAAGACCTTGCAAAGGTAGTAATATTTATCGTTTTTTTTGTACCTTTGCAAGGTTTTTCAAGCATATTGTGTATTAATTAAGTACTATTAATAAAGATGTTGTCTAAGGTAAAGTATAAGTTCGTTTTACTAACATTTGGGATGGTGTGTGTATTGGCCCTTATCTCGTCATGTTCATCAACGAAATTTATTACTGAAGACAATTGTCTTTTGAAAAGTTGCGCAATTAATTGTGAGGACCAGTCTTTCAATACAAAATCACTCGAATCATATTACGCGCAACGTCCAAACTCTAAATGGTTTTCTCTGATGAAACTTCCGTTGGGAATATATAATATGTCTGGACGTGATTCAACAAAGTGGATAAACCGTACATTAAGAAGAATAGGAGAGGAACCTGTTGTTTTTGACTCTGTAAAAACAAAAAAGTCTTGCGATAATATGATTTCTGCAATGAAATCAATGGGCTACTTAAAAGCCAATGCATCTTATACAGTTGCGAAAAAAAATAAAAGAGCAATAGTTAACTATGAAGTAAATCCGGGTACATTATATTTTATAGACTCTGTCAAGTATGTGATTGAAGACGAGACACTTTTACCTTTATTAGAATCAAAAGCAATAAAAGGAAAAATGTTAAAGAAAGGTTTGCCATTTTCAACATCAAATCTTGATGCTGAACGCAAGCGCATCGCCCAATACCTTCTTAATAATGGCTATTATAAGTTCAATAAGGATTTCATACACTATGTGGTTGATACAATAGGGAAAAGCAATAGGGTAGACGTGGAACTTCACCTTATAAAGTATCGAAGTTCTAACAATAGTCCAGAAACGCCACATAAACACTATAGTATAAATAATATTTATTTTCGCTCTGGAGATGGCAAGAAATTGCCATTGCGCAGTCGTGTACTTATTAATAATGTAGCAATAACCTCAAATTCGCAGTTTTGCTCAGAAGATGTTCAAAATACTTACAATAATTTTGCACGTCTTCAGGCCGTGCGTTTCACAAATATTCACTTCGAAGAATTACCCGATACAAACTTGTTGGATTGTAATATACAAATTAGTACAAGAAAACCCAACTCTATATCATTTCAACCAGAAGGAACTAATACAGCCGGTGATTTTGGTGCAGCAGCTTCGTTAACATACACTAATAACAATCTGTTTCGAGGAAGTGAAACGTTCAGTGTGCAGTTGCGCGGTGCCTATGAAGCAATCAAGGGACTCGAAGGCTATCAAAATGAAAATTATATAGAGTATAATGTTGAAACCAAACTGGCTTTTCCACGCATTATTGCGCCATTTCTTTCAGATGGATTTCGTAAAAGAAATCGCATGAAATCAGAGCTGTTATTTAGCTATAATCTACAGAATAGACCCGAATTTCATCGGCGCGTCCTTACTGCAGCATGGCGATACCATTGGAGTATGAGCAAAAAGAAATCATCATTCAGATACGATTTCTTAGACATCAACTATGTATACATGCCTTGGATATCTGCAACATTTAAGAAGGAGTATCTCGATGACGTTTCAAATAGAAATGCTATACTTCGGTATAATTACGAGGATATATTCATTCTACGTACTGGTTTGAATTACTCGTTTAGTGATTCTAAGAATGCATTGAGATCAAACATAGAGGTTGGTGGCAACTTACTATATGCCATCTCAAATTTGTTTGGAGAAAAACGTAATGCTCAAAACCAATATACGCTTTTCAAAATTGCTTATGCACAGTATGTTAAAGGCGATTTCGATTATACTCGTCTTGTAAAAATCGATACAAAGAATACACTTGCATTACATTTTGGTCTTGGTATTGCGTATCCATATGGAAATAGTACTATTCTTCCATTTGAAAAACGCTACTTCTCTGGAGGTGCAAATTCTGTAAGAGGTTGGAATGTTCGAGCTCTTGGCCCTGGAAAATTCAAAGGAAAGGATGGACGTATTGATTTCATTAATCAGACTGGTGATATGAAACTTGATATGAATATGGAATTGCGTACATTTCTATTTTGGAAGTTCAATTGTGCATTCTTTGTAGACGCTGGCAATATATGGACTCTAAAGGATTACAAAGATCAACCTGGAGGTAAATTCAGATTCAACGAGTTCTACAAACAAATCGCAGTTGGATATGGTTTAGGTTTGCGCCTAAATCTCGATTACTTCATTATGCGTATCGACTTCGGTATGAAAGCCGTAAATCCAGCTTATGATACACGCAAAGAACACTTTCCAATAACAAATCCACACTGGAATGATATGACTTTCCATTTTGCTGTTGGTATGCCTTTCTAATCAAAAATGATATATCAACAGCAAAATGAAAACAAAGTCGAAATTAAAGATGGAGTATTCTTTTGATTAGGCGGTAGTTTTCAATTGTAATACAAACAATTAGTTATTTATCATAATGCTCATTATATTGTTTTTTTTACTTTATTTTTGCATCGTAATAAATTTTAAATCTTTAAATTTTAAATCTTTAAATTATGATTGCAGTACGTCTTCGTTCGCTTCGTAAAGGTTCGCTTTTCCGTCTTCACGATGTTGAAGCAGCGCCTTTTTGGGTTCGTTCGGTTTATGACCGTTCAACAAAAAAGTATGAAATTTATCCTTATGATGATTTCAATGTATCACGTTTTCGTGATGGTTCTTTAATTGTATTTGTTGAAACTGATTTTATGTAATAAATAAATTTTAAAATATAATATTATGGTAAAACGTAAAATTCACTATGACAAAGAAACGCACACTTATAGCGTTACTTTGAAGGGTATGTCAAAAAAACATCTTCTTGTTTTTAAGTATCTGCTTGCTAATATTGCCCCTCTTGATGTTGAAGTACATCATTTTAACGGTATTGACTTGCCATTTCAACGCCTTGAAACTTTTTGTCCTCTCGCTGATGTTGGCAAAATATGTATGAGCACTCAAAATAAAGTACTTCGTGATATTGCCCAATGTTTTACGAATGAGTGTGACATTTCCGAACGTGAGGAACTTTTTTGTTCTTTATCTTTTAAAAAAATCTCAAAATATGGAAAATAAAACATTTAAACAACTTCTTATAGCAATCTTGGTTGCTATTTGCTCCGCCATTGTTGCTTTTTTCACTTCGTGCGCTGCTGCTCGCTACGACTCTAAAAGTTATGGACGTACGACTATTAGCACAGTAGACACTACTTACATCTACCATGACGGTACACTATCTATAAAGATTAAATAATATGTGTTTAAGTCCTATTACTATACAGAGTAACGCACGTTATTTTGTGCCTTTCGTATCTTCCGTTGAAAACATTGTGCCCTGTGGTCGTTGCGTTTCTTGCCGTGACGCTCGCAAAAGCACATGGGAGGATAGATTATGCCTTGAGGTTGCCGAATGGTACAAGCAAGGTGGAATAGGACTTATGCTTACTTTCACTTATAATAATGCTTGTCTCCCCCACTTTGAACGTGAAGGCGTTTCTGTTCCTTGCTTTTCATCTTCTGACATTTTAGCTTTTTTGGATAGAGTTAAAACACGCTCTCGTCGTGCTTTTGGTAATGACTTCTACCGCCATTTTGTCTGCTCTGAATATGGCAAAAATACTCAACGTCCCCATTATCATTCTATCTTTCTTATTCGTGACGGTAAACGTTATAAGGAATTTGTAGAGATGTGCCGTGAATGTTGGTGTTGGCTTTACGAACGTGATAAAAACGGACATTACAAACCGTCTTGCAGCCTTGGTTTTATGTTCCCTAAACTCGGTAAATTTGGCGTTTATGTTGATGACAAAGGACGTAATAAAGATCCTCGTTTTCGTTCTCAAAAAGCAGGTGCTAAGTACGTATGTAAGTATATTTGTAAAGATTTGGCGTATATGAAAAACGATGATGTTACTTATTTTTATGAGAAATACCCCGAATTTCGTAACTGCTGCCCTAAGTCTTACAAGTCGAATAATATCGGTTTCGCTCCTGTAGCACGCATTGTTGCTAATGGTACACAAAAGGACATTGAAGACCTTATTACTAAAGGTATTTGGTCTCCTCTTCAGCAGAAGTATGTTAAACTATGGGATAGTGCCGTTAATCGCTTAATGTACGATAATATTCACTTCGGTTTATATTCAATCAAAACCCGTAAAAAGGTGTATGAACGTGTATTATCCACCTTTGGCGCAAAGTGGTTGTGGTTTAACTTCAAGGCACGTGTTGACCGTGTTACACAGAAGATGTATGAACGTATGCTTTTGTTATCTCATAGCAATTTGAAATTTAAGTCGGATTTTACGCCAAGTAGCTTTGGTTTATCTGCTTTGTTTCTTCGCTCTGATTTCTCCAAACACGCTTTATGGCATTGTCTTTTGAAACAGTTTTCATATACACAACTTCGTCAGTATTATTATAAGTTTGGTGAAGATTTTTGGCATGTTGACACTTGGGAAAATGTCTATTATTTAAGGCATGATAATATTGCTTTGTCTGACATTCTTCTTACTTCTTCCATGTTCCCAGATATACCGCCAACTTCTGATTATTTGACGTATGAAGAAATTAACAAGTACAAAGACTTTGAAGAAAATTATTGCAGACTTTCCCGAGCTCTTGAAGAATATAATTTATACCATTACTCAAAACGTGGTGAGGCTATTGAAAAAGCTAAACACATTCAAGGTGCTTATGGTTATGATGAAAAATTATGTTAAACTTTAAATTTTTATTTTATGGCTTTTAGAAATTGTAAATTTAATCCGTCTTTTCCTCGCTCTTGCAAGGTTATTGACGATGTTGTTAAAACTGATGTAGTTGACGGTGTAGAAGTCGAAACCGTTGTACAAGTTGATGCGTCAGATATTGCGGAAACATTCCCAGACGTTGACGATTACAAGTTGTCCGCTTTGATGGCTACTGGTCAGCCTCTCAATGCTGTTGACCCAGCTATTTTTAGTAATCCGTATTCAGATGCGGAAAATATTCTTAATGTTTCTTTGTCTGCACAAGAACCTGCACAAGAACCTGTACAAGCACCTGCACAAGAACCTGTACAAGAACCTGCAAATGTTTAATCTTTAAATTATTTAATTATGTCTTTTAAATCCGTTCTTTTAGGCACTTCTGCCAATAAAAATTATACTCACAATATGAGTTTTGACAATAATACTACGATGGATTTCGGCTTTTTGCAGCCACTTCTTTCGCAATATATGTTGCCTAAATCTACTATTAGTGTTAATTCTAAGCAGTTGGTGCGTTTAGCTCCTATGCCTACGCCTTCGTTTGCTCGTATGTATTTGCAGAACTATGCACGTTTTGTAAAAATTACTGATGTTGTACCTTATTATGAGAGTTTGTTAAGTGGTATTTCTTTTACTACTCCCTCGGGTGTTTCTGTCAAACCTACACAAGTTCCTGTTACAACTAATTCGTTTTTGCTTTGGTATCTTTTATGTCTTTCACGTGTTACGATATACGAAAAAAATATTACTGGTTTAAATGAATATGAATGGGTTAAGGTTGATTTAGGTATTTCTACTTCTTTAGATACTTACAAGAATGCTCTTTTAAGTCGCTTTAAATTTAGTTCAGAGTTTTCTGCTGCAAGTCTTCCTTTTCCTTCTGTGTTGGTTGGAAATGGTGTAGATTATGATGTGACACCCCTTGTTTCTGATTATATTGTTGAGACCGATTACGCAGATGATGGTACAGATACTACATATTTGTTTTGTTTTCAATTCTCTTCACGTGCTAAACGTATTCGCAAGCAGTTTTTAGGTTTGGGGTATTCACTGAACGGTGAAGATAACAAGCCTGTTAGTATTGCACCACTCTTGGCATATTATAAAGCTTATTACGATTATTTCGGCCTTACTCGTGATGTTCAATTTGAACAGACGAACTGTTTTAAAGTTATAGGTTTTGTTTGGGAGTATTTCACGAATTTCTATCAGTTAGACGGTTCTGTTACTTTAGATAAGTTGCAGGTTTTTATGTCGTTTTTGCATGATTTTGAAAATTTGTATTATACCGATGCAAGTAGTTATATTGCTGCTCATCGTTCATTACCTTTAAATAATGCTCCCATTCCAGGTATTAATACTGGTGTTTATTCTCTTGTTAATTATGCTGGTGATAATATTTCTTCTAAAACTTATATTCAAGAAAATCAGTTTGGCGTTCCTCATATACCTGCAAATCCTACTTCTCCAACTTGGTTAAGTATAGATTTGTTGCGCAGATTGAGTCGTTTTGTTAGCAAAGATAGTGTTATAGGTAAGCGCTTGTCTGATTGGGTAAAAGTGCATTATGGAAGTGACGTGTCTTTTGACCTCTTCAAAGATAGCTTTAATATATCTGAATGGCGCACGCCTATTGATATAGATGACGTTTTCAGTACTTCTGAAACTGCCGATGTTGGTAACGCTGATAAGGGCGATTATCTTGGCGCCTACGCAGGTAAAGGTATTGGTTTTGGTAAAGGTGGCTTTACTTTCAAGGCTCCTACACATGGCTTTGTATTTGTAATGTCGTGTGTTGTACCTATTACTAACATTTTCCAAGGTAACGACCCCACTCTTTATGCTATTGATAACGATACAATCCCACGCCCCGAATTTGATTCGCTTGGTTATGAGTTTACGCCTAAAGGTGTTTTTGTGAGTGATAATTTTTTACTTTCTGATAAAGATGATTTAGGATTGACTAAGAAAGGTTTTGGTTGGGTACCTCGTTATACTGGTTTCAAGGTTAAAAAGAACATTGTAAACGGTGATATGTATTGCGGTTATTTTAAACGTGATTTGTTGCCGTATTTTAATGACCGTCTTATTTTATCACATTCTGGTACTTTTGCAAATATTTATGATGCTAAAGGCGAGGTTGTAAAAGATAAGTTCAAGTTTTTTATTGGTACTAATAATGTTCCTTCGGCTTCTACTTCTTGGCAGCAGGTTTGTAAATATGGTTTTTTGGCAAATTATAATCGTTTGTTCTATAATACTAAAGCCGATGTTAATTCTTCGACCATTGAACCTTTATTATTTGGTGTCGATTACGGAGAATTTGATAACTTCATTTGTCAGACCGTTTTTGATGTAAAAGTTAAGAATTGGCTTAAGCCTGTTCAAAACTCTTACGATACTGTTGACGAAATCGATAACAGTACCGTTAACCAGTCTACAAACTAATTGTTTAACTCGGGTGCATATTTTTATGCACCCTTTAAAACTTTTTTATTATGGGTTTTTTTGATGGTGCCGGCGTAGGTCTTTTAAGTGCTTTAGGTGGTGCAGTTGGTTCTTTTGCTGGCGGTGCTATGGATTATAAGTACCAAAAAAAATTGATGGCTCGCCAAAATCAATATAACCAAGAGAATGCTGCAATTGCTTATGGTCGTCAGCGTGAATTGACAGAAGACCAAGCTTATTTGTCACAACTTGGAAAGTTGAAAGCAGGTGTTAATACTGCTTTCGGTACTGATGGCAACGTTACGAGCTCTGCTAATGTTGACCAAGCAAGCCCCGTTTCTGTGCCCTCTCCTCTTGGCATGGGTCAGCAGTTGTCAACCTCGTTGCGTTCTTTTCTGCAGGATAGTTTAGTTAATGCTCAACGTAAAAATGTTGAGTCTGATACTACCGCCAAAAATATTGATAATGCAACACGTGCAATGGAGAACGCTCTTAAGATAAAGAAACTAAATCAAGATATCGGTGTAAGTCTGCTGAATTATGCGAGGGATGCGTTTAAATTTGCAGTTGATAAAAAATACTACGATACACAACAGAGCGCACAAACAGATGAAATGGTTGCAAGTGCTAAGCGTGCTGAGGCTTTGCAGAAGATTGAAGAAATTAATTCAGAATTTGCCCGAGCTAAGACACAAGAAGAGTATAATATTCTTACTCAGCAGTTTAAAAATCTTCAAAAGGCTTATGACCTCACAGACGCACAAATTGTTACTGAAAAAGGCAAGCCACGTGTACAACTTAGCGAGATTAAGAAAAATAATGCATCTGCAAATCAAAGTAATACTGCTGCTGCTCTTAATGTTGCTAATACTGAAAACGTTGAGGAACAAACAAAGGGTGTTAAGTTGAATAATGAGTATTTGAGTAAGACTTTAACAGATAGAGTTAATCAGCAAGGTTATGAGACGTTAATTAAGAAAGTTGAATCACTGCCTAAAAATTATCGTGATGTCGTTATGCGTTCGTACCAATGGCAAGTTATGTGCTATAAACTTGAACATAATCAGCAGTTGAGCGAGCAAGAAATTAAGAATTTGGACGAATTACTTAAACTTGATTATTACGACCCCCATAAGAATTTAGACCATTGGCTTAATTTTACTAATCGTTTTAAGTAATAATAATTTGTTTTTCTCGTTATACGTTTATGAAGAATATATTATTATTATTGTTGATAGTTGTACTATCGCTTTTTGTTATTGATTGGTTTTGTGTTCGTTTTCAGCCTAAACCAAGTACTATTAGGTTAACAATGCCTATTTAAATTTCGCGTGCGGGTGTTCTTTCGCCTGCGCGCGTTTTTTAGTATCTGCGTAGCAACTTGTTGCGGTGCAGCCAAAAGAGTGCAACGCACTCCACCCTACGCCCTTGCGCAATTGCGCTCGGACGCAGTCCGAAACGTGAGCGTAGCGAGGTCGACCAAACGGAGTGCGATGGTTATTCCAACCCATAAACAACGCCATTTAGCTTGATGGCGTCAGCCACTTGCCTTGATAATGTCAATCGGGACACGCTTCCGACCTCTACCACAGAAGAGGTGCACAACGTATAAAATTCTAATGCTTTTTCGCTTGTGCATTGTGTTTCCCTTGATATAAATCAATTAATCATAACTTTATGAAAAAATCTTTATCATAGTGTTCATTATAACTTATTCGTATTAGTACCAAAGAATGTCAATTTGTAACAACCACAATGATAGTTTTTCAATAATATTTTGTACTTTTGAAATCAATATCAAGAGTCTTGATAGTTGGTATAAATTAATCAAAAATGCAATACAATCGTAAGGTAATACATATAGATATGGATTGTTTTTATGCAGCAGTTGAATGTCTTGACAATCCTGCGCTTTTGGGTGTGCCTGTTATTGTTGGGCACGACTCAGAACGAGGTGTTGTGTCTACAGCCAGTTATGAAGCGCGTCGTTATGGTGTACATTCTGCACAATCCATACGTATGGCTAAGCGGTTGTGTTCAGATTTGCATATAGTAGAACCGCATTTTGAGCGTTACAAGGAAATCTCAGATGCAATTCATAAGATTTTTCAGAGGTATACTGATTTGATTGAACCAATCTCACTTGACGAAGCATTTCTTGATGTCACAGAGAATAAGAAAAATATAGAACTTGCAATTGATATAGCTAAGGAAATAAAGTTCGCAATTTGTAAAGAAATTGGGCTTACGGCTTCTGCCGGTGTTTCATATTGCAAATTACTTGCAAAAATAGCATCTGATTATAATAAGCCAGATGGACTTTGTGTTATACATCCAGACAATGCGATAACGTTTCTTGACAAATTGAAGGTTGAAGACTTGTGGCTTGTTGGTCATAAGACTGCCCTTGAGCTACATTCGCTTGGTATCTTTACAGTCAAACAATTGCGTGGTCAATCGCTTACTACTTTAACACGTCTTTTTGGAAAGCGTGGACAACAATTCTATGACTATGCTCGTGGCATAGATGATAGTCCGATAGAAGTTCGTAATGTGAGAAAATCAATGAGTTGTGAAAATACTTTTATGCAAGATCTTTCAATACGTTCTAATGTCATTATTGAGTTATATCATATAACTATTGAACTTGTTAATCGTTTGTCTGAAAGCGGTTTTGTTGGACACACACTTACACTAAAAGTAAAGTATGCTGATTTCACGCAAGTCACGAGAAGTGTAACCCACACTACCCCACTCTTGACGAAACATGAGATACTGCCATTAGCAAAAAAACTTCTTGCTAAAATTGAATTTAATGCCTTACACCCAATAAGGCTAATGGGACTTGGTGTAAGTAGTGGAGATGAAAAGTCAAAAGAAGAAAAGGAACCAAAAATACACTATGAAGAACCAATGCTTCCTTTTACTTAATTACAATTAGAAAAAGGGCAACCCAATATCACTATTGGATTGCCCTAACACATATTATTATATTGCTAAATTAGCAAACCTTGTGCGAACCGTCGCTAATAACAACGTCGATAACCTTAGGCTCCTTGCCATATTTTGCAGAGTACTTTGCCTTAGCATCAGCGATGAACTGATCATAGAGCTCGTCCTTTACGAGGTTGATTGTGCATCCACCGAAACCGCCACCCATGATACGGCTACCAGTAACGCCATTCTCCTTGGCGATGTCGTTGAGGAAGTCTAGTTCTTCACAAGAAACCTCATACTCCTTGCTGAGACCTTCATGAGTTTCGTACATCTTCTTGCCAACAGTCTCGTAGTCGCCTGCATTAAGAGCATCACAAACAGCAAGAACACGGTCTTTTTCGCCGAGTACGAAGTGAGCGCGCTTGTAGTCTTCCTCGCCTACTTCTGCCTTAACCTCCTCAAGTTGCTCCCATGTGCAGTCGCGCAGAGTCTCGAAGTGAGCCTCCGGATGTTTTGCTGCGATATGCTTAACAACATTCTCGCAAGAGTTGCGACGATCGTTGTATGGAGAACCTGCAAGTTCGTGCTTTACGCAAGAATTCAGAAGAACGAGCTTGTAGCCAACCGGACGGAACGGGAAGTATTCGAATTCACGGCTGTTGCAATCGAGACGCATGAGGCAACCTTCCTTACCGAATACACTTGCAAACTGGTCCATGATACCGCAGTTTACACCACAGTAGTTGTGCTCTGTAGCCTGACCTGCGAGAGCCATATCCCACTTACTTACCTTGTTATCGCCGAAGAGGTCGTTGATAGCAAAAGCGAAGCAGCTCTCGAGAGCAGCAGAAGAAGACATACCAGCACCGAGAGGAACGTCACCAGCAAACGCTGTATTGAAGCCCTTCACGTCAACACCGAGTTTACGCATCTCCTGAACAATGCCATAGATGTAGCGTGCCCAACTTGCGCGTGGTCCTTGAGGATCATCAACTTTGAACTCTACACGGTCCTTGAGGTCGATTGAGTAACACATAACAGTGTTTGTGCCATTCGGGCGAAGCTCTGCCATAATACCCTTGTCCACTGCACCAGGGAATACGAAACCTCCGTTATAGTCGGTGTGCTCACCAATGAGATTGATACGACCTGGTGACTGATAAATATTTCCTGTCTTACCGTCGAAGTGCTTAATGAAGCGACTTCTTACAAATTCGATATCCATAATTAATAAGGTTTTAGTTATAAATGTTTTATTAGTGTAAAAAGGCTTGCCCACAAGAGCAAGCCCTTATATATTCAATATGATTATTCTACAGGAATGTCTGTATTGACATTCTTTGAGCCCCAAAGAGCGTAGTAGAAAATGTATGCAGCAGCAAGAAGTACTACTACGAAACTTGTCATGTAGTCATGCGTGAAGTCAATAACAAAGCCCTGAATACCAATCATAACTGCGAAGCCTGCAACCATCATCATGAAAGCGCCTGAAGCCTTTGCTGTGTATTTGCCAAGGCCTTCGGTAGCAAGGTTGAAGATACCACCCCACATCACAGATGCACAGAAACCAACGAGCATAATTGCAAAGATACCAACAGGTATCTCACCCCATTTCAGGCTGAGTGTTGTGTAGTCAATACCTGGGAAACTAATAGTCTGTTCAACGGGGAGCATGATACCCAATGCAACAAGTACCATTGCAACGAAGCTAACGGTAGCAATCATTGTCTTAGCAGAAACCTTGCCACCAATCATACCGCCTACGAAACGTCCGATCAGCATGAAGATAAAGTAAACAGCACTAAGAGTACCAACGTAACCTGCATCCATAGCAAGACCAGGGTTTACTGCATCCTTAGCTGAAGTAAGGTAAGCAAGGATGTATGTTGGAGGACAAACCTCCACAGCACCATAGATTGCAATTGCAAGCATACCAAGCTTGAAGTGACGGAATGAGAAGCAGCTATATTTGTCGTCTGCCAATGCGTCTGCCTTAGGCTGTTCTGGCTCCTGAATCTTTGTGAAGAAAATAACAACGAGTGCGAAAACAAAAATTGCAAGTGCAATCATCAACGCTGGAGTTGCAGCTGAAACCTTAGCAGTACTTGCATCGCCAATAAGTGCACCCATAAGGATGTAAACACAAACGGCTGCAGCCGAATTAAATACGCCACCAATCTGAACCAATTGGTTACCAGTGTTGCCACCACCACCAAGAAGGTTGAGCATTGGGTTTACAACGGTGTTGAGCATACACATGCAAAGACCAGAAATGAAAGCACCAATAAGGTAAACAACGAAGCCCATAGAGCCACTGAGCCACTGGATAAGAAGTCCAACAATACCTACAATAAGAGCGAGGAGGGCTGTCTTCTTGTAGCCAAACTTCTGAATAAGAAGACCTGCTGGGATACCCATAAGGAAGTAAGCGCCAAAGTTGCCATAGTTGCCTACCTGTGCAAGAGTATCAGATACACTAAAGTTGTTTTTCAGAATGACAGCCATTGGTGAGCAAAGGTTGGTCACAAAGGCAATCATAGCAAAGAGGAAAATCATTGCAATGATAGCAACGAAGTTACCTTTTTTTGTTGTGGAATTTCCCATTGTTTTTTTTTGTTGTTTTAGTTATTTTTTTATTGATTAGTACATTCAACAAAGTTGCGGAGGGGTGATTCCTCCGCATTATTTTATGCAGTGTAGCGGAGGCGTGCAACCTCCGCTACATAGTTTGTCTACTTTTCTACTCCGAACTTATACACTGTCTTCTGTGTATACTGTTCACCAGGATTCAAAACCACTGATGGGAAGTAAGGATGGTTCGGTGAATCTGGGAAGTGCTGTGCTTCAAAGCAGATAGCACTGCGACGTGGGAATGTAGCACCGTTCTGTCCCTTATATCCGTCAGCCCAGTTGTCGCTGTAAACCTGAACACCTGGCTCTGTGGTATACACCTCCATTGTTCTGCCACTTACCGGCTCCTTGATACGTGCTGCAAAGCTGAGTTCGCCCTCTTCCTTCTTGTTGAGCACGAAGCAATGGTCATAACCTGCACCATTCTTGATTTGTTCGTGGTCGGCATCAATGTCCTGACCTACAGTCTTCGGCGTACGGAAGTCGAATGGTGTACCCTTTACGAAACGCACTTCTCCAGTAGGAATGGAAGTCTCATCTATCGGCAGATAGTAGTCTGCATTGATCTCGCACTCCAGATTTTCGATAGAAGGAGTTGGATTTGCAATGCCTGCGAGTGAGAAGAATCCATGACTCGTTAGGTTTACAACAGTCTTCTTATTTGTTGTAGCCATATATTCAATAACAAGTTCGTTGTCGTCAGTGAACGAGTATTCAACTGTTACTTTCATCTCGCCAGAGAAACCTTCTTCACCATAAGGACTTACGTACTTCAGTACGAGTGTGTGCTCGTTCATCTGAAGTGCTTCCCATACTTTTGCGTTGAAGCCTTTCAAGCCACCATGTAAACAGTTTGGACCGTTGTTAATAGGCAACTGATATTCCTTGCCATGAAGCTGAAAACGTCCCTTGCAGATACGATTGCCATAACGTCCTACAAATGTAGACAAATAAGGTTCGGGAGAATTTATAACGTCTTGAATGTTGTCATGGCCCTGAATTACATTAGCTCTATTGCCTTTCTTATCTGGAACCATAATTGCAACGAGTGCACCACCATAATTAGTAATAGCAACCTCATTGCCTTGATTGTTTTTCAAGATATAAAGGTCGGTCTCTTTACCGCCTACTGTAGTCTGAAAATCGCTTCTCTTCAGACCGCAGATATTTTCTGTTTCGGTTGTGTTAATCATAAATTAAGTTTTTTAGTTACTTATATAGTATGCAAAGTAACCAAAAAAAAATGTAACATACAAAAGAAAGCACCAAAATTACTTGGCGCTTTCCGTTAAAAACAATTAATTGCTGTTTTCTAAATAGGTAAGAAGGTCTGCAACCACATAACTGCTACCTCCGATGAAGATAAAATCTTCAATCGTAGCGTCCTTGCAAGCGGCTTTATACGCTGCTTCAACACTACTATAGCATGTGCCGTGAAGACCACACTCCTCTCCTATCTTCTGTATTTCATCCTCTGTAATGGCTCGATGTGTTGTTGCTTTGCAGAAATAGTAGACTGCATCTTTCGGTAGCATAGCCATAACATGAGTTACGTCTTTGTCGTCCACCATTCCGAAAACAATACGCTTTGTCTTGCCCTTCTGTCTAACAATCTGTTGACAAAGGTAGTTCCAACCAGCTACGTTATGTCCCGTATCACAAATGGTGAGCGGAGCTTTGCAAAATGTCTGCCAGCGACCAAGAAGTCCAGTTGACTCACATACATTAGCAAAACCTGCAGTAACGCAATCGGTATTTTTAATAATTCCAAGCTTGCGTAATTGGTTGACAGCGTTGAGTACTGTATTGGTGTTCTTCTGTTGGTAATCGCCATATAATTCGCCTTTAATAATGCCGTATGTCTTTGTTTTATAACGCATAACGTCATTTTCTTCAAGTGAATATTCAAACACCTCTTTGCTGTCTTCTGCGAAGACAATGGGGGCATTTACTGCTTTCGCCTTAGCTTCAAACACCTCGCGTGTCTCATCACAGCACTCCCCTATCACAACTGGCACATTAGGCTTTATGATGCCAGCCTTCTCTGCGGCTATCTTTGCCAGGGTGTTGCCAAGAAACTGAGTGTGGTCGAAACTGATATTTGTTATGACAGATAGAAGCGGCGTGATGATATTGGTGCAATCGAGCCTACCTCCCAAGCCAACTTCAATGACTGCAATATCGACCTCTTTCTCTGCGAAATATTTGAAAGCAAGTGCGGTTGTGAGTTCAAAGAAAGACGGATGTAATGGTTCAAAAAAGTCACGCTCTTGCTCAACAAAGTCTACAACATATTGCTCATCAATGCACTTGCCGTTTATACGGATACGTTCGCGAAAATCTACAAGATGCGGAGAAGTGTAAAGTCCGACTTTGTAGCCAGCCGACTGAAGTATAGCAGCCAAGGTATGCGAGCAGGAACCTTTTCCGTTAGTTCCTGCCACGTGTATGGTCTTGAACTTACGGTGAGGATGGTCGAAATGGCGATCAAGCTCCTCCGTATTGAACAAGCCCTCCTTATAAGCAGAAGCCCCCACCTTTTCAAAGACGGGGGTCGAATTAAATAGATATTCTATCGTTTCCTGATAATTCATTTCTGTGAGGTCAACTCGTTGGTTATTAGTTGAAATAATTCTTGAAGCGTTCGAAGATAGACTTCTTTGTCTCCTTATCGCCCTTGAAGTTATCGCTTCCTACAAACGACTCAACAGCCTTCTTCTCATCTTTCGACAGGGTCTTCGGAACATATACGCTGATGTTTACAACGAGGTCGCCTGTGCCCGTGCCATAGCCTTGAACAGAAGGCAGACCCTTGCCGCGCAAACGGAGCGTCTTACCAGGTTGTGTGCCCGGTTCAATCTTTATCTTAACCTTTGATCCGTCGATAGTAGGTATCTCTACGTTGCCTCCAAGTACTGCTGTAGGGAAGTCGAGCAACAAATTGTAAATCACGTCGTTGCCATCGCGCACGAATGTATCGTTAGGCTCTTCAGAGATGTACACCTGAATATCTCCATTGATGCCATTATGCTGTCCGGCACTACCCTTGCCCGGAACGTTTACTACCATTCCTTCTGCTACACCTGCTGGTATCTTGATTTCGACAACCTCTTCACCTTTTACGATGCCAGTGCCGCCACATTCCTTGCACTTATTCTTTATGATAGTACCTTCACCGTGACAAGTGGGACACTCCGACTGGGTTTGCATCATGCCAAGCATAGTGCGGACGGTGCGAGTAACAACACCGCTACCGTGACAAGTCGGACAGGTTTCGCTTGCACTACCATTCTCGGCACCCGAACCATTACAATGTGTACATGTAACGTCCTTCTTCACCTTGAACTTCTTTGTAGTTCCGGTAGCTATCTCCTGCAGAGAGAGTGTCACCTTTATGCGCAAATCGGCACCGCGGTACTGTGGCTTCTGACGTTGACCGCCACCACCGAATCCGCCAAAACCACCGAATCCACCGCCATGTCCGCCGAACACATCGCCGAACATGGAGAAGATATCGTCCATAGAGAAACCACCTGCGCCACCGAATCCGCCGCCACCGAATCCGCCACCAGGAGCATCAAAGCCGAACTGGTCGTATTGCTGGCGTTTCTGAGGATCGTGAAGTACGTCGTAAGCTTCAGCAGCTTCCTTGAACTTCTCTTCAGCCTCTGTATTGCCTGGGTTACGGTCGGGGTGATATTTGATAGCTATCTTTCGATATGCCTTCTTGATTTCGTCGTCTGTGGCGGTCTTGCTGACGCCAAGCACTTCATAATAGTCTCTCTTTGCCATTATATATTAATGTATAAGTGGTTTTAATTACTGTCCTACTGCTACCTTCGCGTGACGAATAACCTTATCATTGAGCTGATAGCCCGTCTGAACGCAGTCGATAACTTTACCTTTTTTGTCATCGCCCATACCCGGAACCATTGCAACGGCTTCGTGAAAGTCGACATCGAAGTCCTTTCCTTCTGTCTCAATTTTTCTTACGCCGAGCGATTCGAGCGTCTTGTTAAACTTGTTGAAAATAATCTGTACGCCTTCTTTGATAGCATTTACGTCTTCTGTTTTGTCGGCAATGGCGCGTTCGAAGTCGTCAAGAATCGGCAGGAAAGCACAAACAGCCTTCTCGCTACCATTGAGCAGAAGCTCCGCCTTTTCCTTGAGTGTACGCTTGCGATAGTTGTCAAATTCTGCAACTGCACGCAGATACTTGTCTTTGTACTGCTCTACTTCTTTCTTGGCTGCTTCAAGCTGCTCCTCTACTGTGAGTTCCGTTGTCTTCTCTTCTGCCGAATTGTCAGTGTTTGCAGATGTGTCTTCTGTATTGTCATCAGAAATCACATTGTTTTCAACGTTCTCATCATTGATTTCGATGTTATTCCCTGTATTTTCGTTATTTTTCATATTATATTAAACTTTAGTATTTATATGTTATTTAGCAAATACCTTGCCAATTTGTGTTTCACGAAAAAAATAGAGACAACATAGACATAAATTGTATATGCTGTCTCTATTGCTATGTCGTTTAAACTATTTAATGTTAATCGAATTAACCTTTTGCGTACATTTTAGCTTTCAGCTCCTTTATCTCCTCGTTGTAAATGTAATCATCGTAATCCATGAGTTTATCGATAGTGCCGTTTGGCGTAAGCTCTATGATACGATTTGCTACAGTCTGAATAAATTCGTGGTCATGGCTTGAGAACAAAATGTTGCCTTTGAAACCAACGAGGTTGTTATTAAACGCCTGAATGCTCTCGAGGTCGAGGTGGTTGGTTGGCGTGTCAAGGATCAGACAGTTAGCATTCTTTAGCTGCATACGTGCAATCATACAACGCATACGCTCGCCTCCAGAGAGTACGTTCACCTTCTTCAGTACCTCTTCGCCAGAGAAGAGCATGCGTCCGAGGAAGCCCTTCATTACGACTTCGTTACCCGGACCATACTGCGAGAGCCAGTCGACAAGGTTCTTGTCGTTTTGGAAGAATTCTGTATTGTCGAGTGGCAAGTAGGCTGTTGTGATTGTCACGCCCCACTTGAATGTTCCTGCTGTAGCTTCACGATTGCCATTAATTATCTCGAAGAGCGCAGTCATTGCCTTTGGGTTATGGCTGAGGAACACAACCTTCTCTCCCTTTTCTATGTTGAAGCTTACGTTGTCAAAGAGTACTGTACCGTCATCATCAACTGCCTTCAAGCCCTCAACTTCAAGAATCTGGTTGCCTGGTTCGCGCTCCATCTGGAAGATAATGCCTGGGTACTTGCGGCTTGATGGACGAATTTCCTCGACATTGAGCTTCTCAAGCATCTTCTTACGCGATGTTGTCTGCTTACTCTTTGCCACGTTTGCAGAGAAACGGCGAATGAACTCCTCAAGTTCCTTGCGCTTCTCCTCTGCCTTCTGGCGTTGGTTCTGTGCCTGACGCAGAGCGAGCTGTGACGACTCGTACCAGAAAGAATAGTTGCCGGCAAACACTGTAACCTTTCCGAAGTCGATATCCACGGTCTGTGTGCTGACTGCATCAAGGAAGTGGCGGTCGTGGCTTACAACGAGCACTGTTTGCTCAACATTGCTCAAATACTCCTCAAGCCACTGTACGGTGTCGAGGTCCAAGTCGTTGGTAGGCTCGTCAAGCAAGAGGTTGTCCGGATTGCCGAAGAGAGCCTTTGCAAGCATCACGCGCACTTTCTCGTTGTTTGACAGTTCGCTCATCTGCTTTTCGTGCAGCGATTCGGGTATACCGAGGTTAGAGAGCATCTGTGCAGCATTGCTTTCTGCCTCCCAACCTTCCATCTCTGCAAATTTCAACTCAAGGTCGGCAGCACGTACACCATCCTCCTCGGTCATCTCTGCCTTGCTGTAGAGTTCCTCACGCTCCTTCATGTTCTTCCAGAGAGGTTCGTGACCCATGAGCACGGTATCAAGTACGCGGTATGCGTCGAACTTAAAGTGGTCCTGTTCGAGCACAGAGAGACGCTCACCAGGACCGAGTTCTACAGAACCCTTGTTTGGCTCCAAATCGCCACTGATAGCGCGGAGCAATGTAGACTTACCAGCACCATTTGCACCGATAACTCCGTAAATATTGCCTGGAGTAAACTTCAGATTCACGTCCTTGTAGAGAACTCTCTTACCAAATTGAATAGCGAGATTGCTAACTGTTATCATATTGCCTTTTCTTCTTTATATTGTTTCGAGGTGCAAAGTTACACATTATTTTCTGGATGGGCAAATTTTATGGTTAGCATATCTAAACTATAGTTTGGCAGTAAAAAAGGATAATTGTAGTACTCCCTATGTAGTACTGGAGTAATCTCAATGTAGTACTGGAGTAATCTCGCTACTATACTGCAGTAATCTCACTACCAGTACTGCAGTAATCCCTATGCCAGTACTGGAACTATCTCTATGTTGTAGTTTAACGCTTTTAGTTGACTACTTTCAGTCTTAATTGTAAAGTTGGTTG
>ERZ791801.92-NODE-92-length-108712-cov-12.203466_pt1 | contig 108712 bp, 87 predicted proteins | sample MGYA00510309_ERZ791801 | MGnify/ENA primary metagenome ERZ791801 (study PRJEB30046, sample SAMN00791979) | human gut metagenome | study: EMG produced TPA metagenomics assembly of the A metagenome-wide association study of gut microbiota in type 2...
AATTCCACGATTTAAATTTTCATCATCTTCAACCACGAGTATACCTGGCATAGCACATGCACCTCTCTTTGTTAACTATTTCTCATCTTCATTAAGTCCTAGCTCATTACCTCTGTCAATTCTGATTTATCAACTTCATTAATATCATCATTCTACCATAATTACACTTACAATCCTACTTCATTCTATTAAAATTGATTTTTGCCATTCCCTCATAGGAACCCATCCCATAACCGTGAGTTCCATAACATAAATTGCAGATTCTGTGGTGCAATTCATAACGTTGACTGGGCATGTATAAGCGTCCTCTCACAAGTCATCCATAACGTAAATGAAAGAAAAACGGTGCAGACAAATATGATTTCCTTCGTGAGCCATGGAGCTGGGATTCTAAAATTTTCGTGAAGCCTCTGCTTCACAAAATTTTTGCTCAGAAGCCCAGCGGAATGCCCGGCGAGCAGGAACATCATATTTCGTCTGTACCGTTTTTCTTTTCACAAACCTATAAAATCACGACTTGTGAGAGGGCGCTTATATCTGCCCTTCACAACCCATAAAAGCACCACAAAATCTGCGACACTACGTAAGTTAAACTCCGGTTACATCAGATCCGCTTTTTCAGGAAGGCGATAAATTTTTCAAAGTTCATCGGCGTTCCCTGTATTTTCTGTACTTCCAGCCGGTTTTTCTCATTGAATCCGACCAGAATGTTATGATTTGCCTCCGCAAGGTAATCCATGATACCATCAATGTCAGATTTTATATTCTTCGGGCACTGGATATACAAATGCTTGTTGGCACTGATATGCAGTGTGTAGGAAATACTGAAATGATACCAGAAAAACTTATGGAGTGTGGAGTACTTGTAAATCCATATGATCTGGTCGATCGGGATGATCGCATTTCCGTAAACGGAGGTCTCGATAAAAAAGTGTTCTGTGATAAACATATCTTCCGTTGCGAGCTGAGGAAGCGTTGCAAGTTCCTCCTCCGCCTGGTCTAACAGCTTTTTCGGATTGCCAAATAAGGCGAGATCCTGGCAGCATGGAGAGAGTACCGGGAAGAAAATAAACAGGATATAAAGTACGATACAAAGGATCGCATAAATACCTGTGCCAAATATGACTGTAAAAAGAATCGTATTTATGGTACGATTATAATCCGGTTCACTGATGTAATATCCGGAAACTTTGCTTGTGATCCCGCTTTCTGTCCAGCCGAGATCGTCCGACATATTTTTCAAAAGTGACTGGAAAGAAGCGGTGGACTTTTTGATCTTTCCGGTAAATTTTACCTCGTCAATGAAAGGAAGTCCCTCTTCACAGGTGGAAGGAGAAAGCAGTACGATGATACATTCATCATTCCGAATCGTGTAATAATAATAACCGGAAGTCCCGGAAAAGTTATTTCTGGTGTATCCTGTGAATTTTAAATCTGTCAGTGTGGTATGCATGTTGGCAGCGTCATTCCGGTAGGCAGATTCCAGTGGGACATCATCCGTCAGCTGCACCGGAAATAAAAGATCCGTCAGTGAAAATACATGCCATAGGACGATCACAATGATCAGATATACAATTGGTGAAAAAAGTCGCCGTTTATATAATGCTTTTATATTTTTTGTGATATAATGGTCGTAATTCTCGGGCATAAAAAACCTCGCTTTATACTATCGGGATATCAAAAGGAAAAAACCTTAAGAATATTGGATCTTGCTTCTCTAGTAGTATAAAGGTTCGTGAAAAAATAATCAAGGAGAGAAAACATTGGAAGCATACAGCAGTTTTGCACAGGTATATGATCTTTTTATGGATAATGTACCTTATGAGGAGTGGAGCAGATATCTTATCAGTCTGTTAAAGGAGTATCAGGTGACAGATGGCACCGTGGTGGAACTCGGTTGTGGTACCGGAAAAATGACAAGGCTTTTGGCAGATGCAGGCTATGATATGGTGGGAGTGGACAATTCTGCCGAAATGTTAGAGATTGCAGGAGAACGTCAGGAGGAAGAAGAGCGGAATGATATTTTATATCTTCTTCAGGATATGCGGGAACTGGAATTGTTTGGAAATATCCGGGCAGTCGTGAGTGTCTGCGATTCGATGAACTATATCATGGAACCGGAAGATCTGAAAAAGGTATTTGGGCTGGTCAAAGAATATCTTGCAGAGGACGGCGTTTTTATTTTTGATCTGAACACCGTGCACAAATACCGGGATCTGATGGGAGAATGTACCATCAGTGAAAACCGGGAGGAGAGCAGTTTCATCTGGGAAAACTATTTTTATGAGGATGAGATGGTCAATGAGTATGACCTGACGCTTTTTATCCGGGAGGAAAGTGACCTCTATCGGAAATACGAGGAACTTCATTATCAGAAAGCCTACGAATTAGAGCAGGTGAAAGAGCTGCTTTTGCAGGCAGGCATGGAGTTTGTGGCAGCGTATGACGCATTTACCCATGATCCGGTGACGGCAGAGAGTGAACGCATGTATATTATTGCAAGACCGAAGGTGATTTAAGGAATATGATATAACAGAACAGGCGATTGCCTAATATAAAATAACAGGAAAAGAGGAAAAACATGAACGATTATATTGTAAGAGCAACTGCGGCAGATCATTCCATCCGCGCATTTGCAATCACATCCAAAAACATTGTGGAAGAGGCAAGAAAAGACCATAACACAAGTCCGGTGATCACAGCAGCTCTGGGTAGATTATTATCTGGTGCGGCCATGATGGGAACCATGATGAAGGGTGAGAAGGATCTTCTCACAGTACAGATCCAGTGTCAGGGACCGGCGCAGGGACTGACCGTGACAGCGGATTCCGCAGGACATGTCAAGGGATTTCCGAGAGTGGCAGATGTGGAACTGCCACCGAATGCATTGGGAAAATTAGACGTAGGCGGGGCACTTGGACTTGGTGTCATGAGTGTGATCAAGGATATGGGCTTAAAAGAGCCTTATGTGGGACAGATCGCACTTCAGACCGGAGAGATCGCAGAGGATTTAACCTATTATTTTGCAACTTCGGAACAGGTTCCTTCCGCAGTAGGACTGGGCGTTTTAGTAGATGTGGACGGTTCTGTAAAGCAGGCAGGTGGATTTATCATTCAGTTGATGCCGTTTACCCCGGATGAAGTTGTGGATGCATTGGAGAAAAAAATCAGTGAAATCGCATCTGTGACTGAGATGTTGGAAGAGGGGAACACACCGGAGCAGATTTTAGAGATCATTCTGGGCGATTTTGGACTTGAGATCACGGATACACTTCCGGCAGCATTCCAGTGTGACTGCTCCAAAGAGCGCGTTTCCCGTGCAATCTCAACCTTGAGCAAAAAAGATTTAGACGATATTATCAACGATGGTGAAGCGATTGAAGTAAAATGCCAGTTCTGTAACAAGGCATATCATTTTGAAGTGGACGAACTGAAGGAGATGAGAAAGTAGTGAAACAGGGATTTGTCAAGGTGGCAGCCGTCACCCCGAAAATTGTAGTTGCGGATACAAAAGAGAACACCGCATTAATCTGCGCAGAGATTAAAAAGGCAGAGAAGGAAGGGGCAAAGATCATTGTACTCCCGGAACTTTGTATTACGGGTTATACATGCAGTGATCTGTTTTTACAGGAAAAAATGCTGCGTGAAGCAAGACAGTCGCTCCTTGAGATCGCTGCGTTTACCTTTGCATTGGATTGCATCGTGTTTGTGGGACTTCCACTCGAATACAACGGAAAGCTTTATAATGTGGCTGCCGCTGTGAGCAATGGAAAAGTGCTTGGTTTTGTGCCGAAAACATATCTGCCAAATTACAATGAATTTTATGAGGCAAGACATTTTACAAGAGGAATGGAAGAAACGGTGCAGGTAAGCCTCGGAGAAGAAGTGGTTCCAATGGGCAAAAAGTTATTATTTACCTGCCAGACCATGCCGGAACTGAAAATCGGTGTGGAACTCTGCGAGGATCTCTGGACGCCGGAACCACCGAGTATCCGTCATGCGTTAAACGGTGCGAATGTCATTGTCAATCTGTCAGCATCGGATGAGACGACCGGAAAAGACATTTATCGCGAGGAGCTGGTTGGCGGACAGTCTGCAAGGCTACTGTGCGGCTATATTTATGCGAGTGCCGGAGATGGGGAATCCACGCAGGATGTCGTCTATTCCGCGCATAATATCATTGCGGAAAATGGAAGGATTTTAAAGAAAGCAAAGCGGTTTGCAAATGAAACGGTATATTCGGAGATTGATGTTCTGCGTCTGAATGCAGAGCGCCGCAGAATGACTACATTTGAAACCAGAATGGACGGTTACACGGAAATTCCATTTGCATTGAAAATAGAAGAGACGGAACTGACCAGATACATTGATCCAATGCCGTTTGTTCCGGGCAGTAAGACAGACAGAGAGCGCCGTTGTGATGAGATTTTATCCATTCAGGCGATGGGACTGAAAAAACGTCTGGAGCACACACACTGCAAATCTGCCGTGATCGGTATCTCCGGTGGATTGGATTCTACACTGGCATTGCTTGTGACGGTGCGTGCATTTGATCTGCTCGGCATGGATCATAAAAATATTAAGGCTGTGACAATGCCGGGATTCGGAACAACGGATCGTACTTACGATAATGCGGTGAGCCTCATCAAATGTCTCAATGCGGATTTTATGGAAGTCAGTATCAAGGATGCGGTCAATATCCATTTCCGGGATATCGGACAGGATCCGAAAGTGCATGATGTGACTTACGAGAATGGACAGGCACGTGAGAGAACCCAGATTCTTATGGACATTGCAAATAAGACCGGTGGTATGGTCATCGGCACAGGCGATCTGTCGGAGCTGGCACTCGGCTGGGCGACTTACAACGGAGATCATATGTCCATGTATGCGGTGAATGCGTCTGTGCCAAAGACACTGGTCCGCCATCTTGTCCGGTATTACGCAGATACCTGTGGCGATGAAGCGTTAGAAGCGGTTCTTCTCGATGTTTTGGATACACCGGTTTCACCGGAACTTTTACCGCCGGAGGATGGGAAGATTTCCCAGAAGACGGAAGATCTGGTCGGACCATACGAATTGCATGATTTTTATCTGTATCATATGCTTCGTCTTGGCTATGCTCCGGCAAAGATTTACCGTCTGGCGAAAGTTGCTTTTGTGGGAACTTATGATGATGAAACCATTTTGAAATGGTTAAAAACTTTTTACCGCAGATTTTTTGCACAGCAGTTCAAACGTTCCTGCCTGCCGGATGGACCAAAAGTCGGAAGTGTTGCTGTCTCTCCGCGTGGAGATCTGCGTATGCCTTCGGATGCGTCTGCACGGATCTGGATGGAAGAACTGGAGGCATTAAACACCGAGAGGAGATAGCAGCATGCAATATCGGAAAGATAAATATGGAAACGATATTTCTGCGCTTGGCTACGGCTGTATGCGTTTTACGAAAAAGGGGAACAGCGCAGACCTTGACAAAGCAGAAAAAGAAGTGATGGCGGCAATTGAGGCGGGGGTCAATTATTTTGACACTGCCTACGTGTATGCCGGAAATGAAGTGGCAGTGGGAGAAATTTTACACCGGAATCATTGCAGGGAGAAAATCAACCTTGCCACAAAGCTTCCGCATTATCTGATCAAGTCGATCGATGGCGTGGAAAAAATGTTTCAGGAGGAACTGCGCCGCCTGCAGACCGGTTACATTGATTACTATCTTATGCATATGCTGACGGACATTCCAACCTGGGAGAAATTGAAAAAACTGGGGATGGAAGAGTGGATCAGGGAGAAGAAAGCGTCCGGGCAGATTCGGCAGATCGGATTTTCCTATCACGGTAATTCCGCGATGTTCTGTCAGTTAGTAGATGCTTACGACTGGGATTTCTGTCAGATCCAGTACAATTATATGGATGAACATTCTCAGGCTGGTGTGGAAGGACTGCGCTATGCGAATAAGAAGGGACTTCCGGTCATCATTATGGAACCGTTACGAGGCGGTCGTCTGGTGAATCTGCTCCCAGAGCCGGCAAAAGAATTATTCCGTAAGGACGAACAACATCGTACCCCGGCAGAACTGGCACTGAAATGGCTGTATAACCAGCCGGAAGTTACCTGTGTGCTCTCCGGCATGAATTCCATGGAGATGGTAGAACAGAATGTAAAAACAGCGAGCGAGTCACTGGTGGGATGTCTTACAGAATCGGATCAGGAGCTGATCGAAAAAGTAAAAGCTGAGATTAAGAAAAATGTGAAGGTCGGCTGCACCGGATGTGGATATTGTATGCCATGTCCGCGTGGAGTGGATATTCCGGGAACTTTCCGCTGCTATAATGCGATGTATTCCGAAGGAAAAAAATCGGGAAGAAGAGATTACCTGCAGTGTACTGCATTTCGAAAAGATACGAGCAGTGCATCCCAGTGTATTTCCTGTGGAAAGTGTGAGACGCATTGCCCGCAGCATATTGAAATCCGCAAGGAGCTGAAAAATGCCGCAGCAGAACTTGAGGATGTGAAGTATAAAGTTATGAAAACAGGAATCCAGCTACTGAAATTGTGGTAAAAACATAGTTAGATCTGTCCTGGCTTGCGCACCGGTTTTGCAACGGTGACAGTAGCCCAGTTGGTTGTGTATACAACGGAGTACATAAATACGGCAAGTACCATACCGGTGACAACGTCGAAAACGGAGTGCTGTTTCAAAAACATTGTGGATAAGATAATGAGTACCATCAAAACAGCGGAACCATAGCGTACAGCTTTGTTCTTTTTGAAATTGTCACTGTGCCATACGGCAATATTCACGGCGATGGAGTTAAAGACATGTACGCTTGGAAACAGGTTTGTCGGTGTATCCGTTGCATACAGCCATTTTACCATCTGGATAAAAATATTATTATGTTCAAAATAAGCTGGTCTCAGATAGTGACCATTCGGATAGATCGTTGAGATCACAAGGAAAACGGTCATTCCGGTAAAAAGCATTGCACAGAGTTTAAAATATTCATCTTTATTTTTGAGATAAAAATATCCGACTGCCCATGCGACATATCCAAACCATAAAAGATAAGGAACAATAAAGTATTCACAGAATGGGATCATGTCATCCAATGCGGTATGGATCACATGAAAATGTGTGGTCACAGTTCGTTCCAGATGATGAAACCATGGAAAATAGATACAAAAATAAAGAAGCAAAAAACCATGTCTGTTTTTCTCGATAAAAGCATTGAGTCTGCTTTTCATATCTGTCTTCAAAATATCACCTTCCTAACACATTTTTATAAAAAATAAATTCTTTTTCCTTACATTGTGCGATTATAGCATAGTGATTTTTAGGAAACAATTCCCTTTCTCTTTTTTTAAGAAAGATTATTGAATATTTAAAGATTTCTTAAGGTAAATGTCTGGTTTTTGTGCAACCTTACAAACAATTTCAGAAGAAAAATTTTACCATCATTGTTACGAATTAAAACAAATTCATTACGCAAATATTACGATTGCCGCAAATTGTTGACAAAGCCCTTTTTCTACCTATAATAGAGTATGGTTTTGCTGAAAATAGGCGCATATTGATACGTCTTTTTGAATAAGCTACAAAAGAGTGAGAGGAAAAATTATGAAAAAAGAAAAAAAGGATCTGACACAGGCAAATACGGCAGTAAAATCCAGAGACAAAAAGAAGATTTTTATGACGATTGGAATTGTCGTGGCATGTCTGGCTGTTGTTTATGTTGGATTTGGAATCTTTTTCCAGAGCCATTTCTGCTTTGGTACGACCATCGATGGAATAAAAGCCGGTGGTAAGTCGGTAGAAAAGATGGAGCAGCTCATCACAGAGGAGATTGACAGCTATGTGCTGAATCTCGTGGAACGTGAGGAGGGACAGGAAAGCATTGCAGGAGATGCTATTCAAATTGCACCGGTGTTCAATGGCGAAGTGGAAGAATTATTGAATGGACAGAATGGTTTCGCATGGGTGGTTACACTGTTTAAACATGAGAATCTGGAACTGGCTAAGGTTGTGACATTTGATGAGAATGCATTGGACAGCGAGCTTCAGGCGTTAAACTGTATGCAGGCTGGTGCACAGCGTGAACCCGTGGATGCAACGGTTTCAGCGTACACAGCAGATGGATATTCTTTAGTTCCGGCAGATTATGGTACGACCATTGATAAAAGTGCATTCAAAAAAGCGGTGGAGGATTCCATTTTAGTTCTCGCAGATGAACTTGATCTGGATGAGGCAGACTGTTATGTGAAGCCGAAGGTTGAAGACGATAATGAAAAACTGTTGGCAGTCATTGATGAGATGAACAGCTATGTGGGAACTACGATCACTTATGATTTTGACGTTGCAAAAGAAGTGCTGGATGGGGAGCGTATTTCCGAGTGGCTTTCCGTGGACGATGATTTAAATCTTGTGGTGGACGAGGAAGGTGTTCTTTCCTTTGTAAAGGAGCTTGCAAGTAAATATAATACCTGTTATAAACCGAAAGAGTTGAAAACATCTTATGGTTCCACTGTGACGATCTCCAATGGACCTTATGGATGGAAAATCAACAATTCCGAGGAAGTGGCACAGATTTTAGATGATCTGAAAGCCGGAAAAAAAGTGGAACGTGAACCGGTTTATTCCCAGACTGCGAACAGCCATGGCGAAAATGATTACGGTAATTCCTATGTGGAGATTAACCTTACTGCACAGCATTTGTTCCTTTATAAAGATGGTGTGCTTGTGACAGAGTCTGATTTTGTATCCGGAAACGTGGCAAAAGGGCACGCAACACCAGGCGGAGCATTTATGCTTACCTATAAAACATTGAATGCTGTTTTACGTGGACCGGATTATGAAACTCCTGTTACATATTGGATGCCATTTAACGGCGACATCGGAATGCATGACCTGACTTCCAGAAAAGCTTTTGGAGGAGATATTTATAAGACCAGAGGTTCTCATGGATGTATCAACCTTCCATATTCGGCAGCCAAGAAAATCTATGAGACAATCGACAAGGGATACTGCGTCCTTGTTTATAACCTTCCGGGAACGGAAAGCGACAGTGTGAAACAGAAAGAGGCAGCTGCGGTTGTAAATACGATCAACAGTATCGGAACTGTTACATTAGAAAGCGAACCTGTTATCGTGGCTGCAAGAACAGCATACGATGCGTTATCGGATACAGCAAAAAGTTATGTTACCAATTATCAGACACTTGTGGATGATGAGGCAGCGCTGGCAGCCTTAAAGAGTGGCGCTGCAGCGGCTGCACAGCAGCCTGCGGCAGACCAAACAGCCCCTGCAGATGGCTCAACAGTTGCTCCTGCAGATCCTGCTGCGCAGACAACGGATGGAACTGTGGCACAGTAAGTGGAGTTTGGAGCATTTTGGCATATGCCGATTGTGATGTTATAGGATATCTATAAATTTTAAAAATGAAATTTTCGAAAAAAAGAGAAGCAAAAATCAGAGGAAAAATGATTTTTGCTTCTCTTTTTTGTAACAGAACAAATGTTCTTGATGTTGTGGTACATTTATATTATAATAAGAAAATACATTTGGAGGTCACAAAATGAAGAACACAAGTTATAAAAATAAACAATTCGTACTTTTAGGAATGACTTTTTTAAGCGTGGCTGGCATTGCCGGATGTTCCAAGGTGGAACTCGCGCAGAGCTCAGTGACACTTGAGCTTGGCGATGAGCTGTCGGAAAATGTTGCAGATTATCTGCAGAATCCGGATGAGAAAATCTTAAAGGATGCAAGCCTTGATCTGTCAGCAGTAGATGAAACAAAAGTTGGTTCGTACAATGCTGCCGTTGCATATGATGGAAAAAATTATCCGTTTACGGTAGAGGTGAAGGACACGACTTCACCGCAATGCGAAGCAAAAGATTATATCTACATGCAGCCGGGAACGCTGACCGTGGATGATCTGGTAACGGAGATTAAAGATGCATCGGAAACTTCCAGCGGGATTGTATCTTGTGAGCAGAAGGAGGATCTTGTAGTCTGTGATTATGATGATATGCTGCAGGAAAAAGCGGCGGTAGATAATGCAGAGCCGTATGATGGAGCAGATTATCAAGAAAGTGTTCAGTTGGATGATGAAGGCTGCTATGAAGTGACAGCACAGGTAAAAGATAGTGAAGGCAATTTTACAGATATAACATTAAACGTTTACGTGGATGGTACAGCTCCAGAGCTGGCACAGAATGTGATCAATCTGGATGTGGATGCATCCGGGATCAGTATTGACGACATCAACACAGATGACGCTGAAAAGATTGCAGACATGCTGCATGAGCTTCCGGATTTTTCAAATGCGGAGTGGGCGGCAGCCAGTGATGCATTTTGCGGAGACAATGCGATCAGCTACGAATTTGAGCAGAAATCTTTTAATCTGCAGAAAGAGAACCCTGTAGAAGTATTAAATGTACACTGCACAGTGCTGGATCAGGCTGGAAACGAAAACAAGGCAGATTACGAAGTGACGGTTACATATACAGGTTTGGATGCAGCCACTCTGATCGAAAAGACGGGTCTGATTTTACAGACAAGTGATGATACTGCAAATGAAAAGAAATCCGGCAAAAGTGATAAGAAATCTGGAACTACAAATACTCAAAATCAAGTATCTCAGGCTAGTGGAAAATCCAATACTAACAGTTTGGGTATTACAGATGATGAATTAGTAGAAATGTTTAATTCAATGACACCTGACGAAATAGATGAATTTTTAAATTCTTTATTTGAAGATAACAGCAATGATAATTCAAATATATCTGGATATTATGATAGTAATTATGCTCAACAGGTATTTGCAATGGTAAATCAGGAAAGAGCAGATAATGGTGTGGCTGCTTTAACATGGGATAGCAGTATGGCTTCATACTCTGATCGAAGGGCAATGGAAATCACTACGGATTTTAGCCATAATTCTGCAGGTGGAAAAATGAACGTAGGAGAAAACATCGCAGAAGGGGCTATTTCACCGGAAATGGTAATGGATGGGTGGATGCGAAGTGATGGACATCGTGCCAATATTTTAAATGCAAGTTACACAAAAATCTCTGTTTCATGCTATTATGATGGCTCAACTTATTACTGGGTACAGAATTTTGCTTATTAAAAGCATTCCTTTAAAAATTTAATAAATTGCACTGATTTTATTGGTTTGGTATAATGAATGAGGTGCTACGAGAAAACGGTAGGCGGTTAGCCCTCAACAGAGGGACTGAACCCTCTGATTACATAGAGATCTTCGAAAGAGGAAATTTGTTGACGGAGGGATGCAAGATGGTTACATATTCAGACTTGTTTGAATTTGTTATAATGCTGATTGCGTTTGCTACTTTTATTTATAAAATTAGCAAAAAAAAATAACCGCCAACCTGGGAATTGGCGATTATTTAAGATAATTAATCAATAACCGGGCTAACCGTCTATCGGTAGCACCTTTACTATTATAATAGCAACGAGACATCTAAAAGTCAAGTTGAGAAAAATAAAAACATATAATCATTAACAGTCCGGTTATTCGCATTTTTTAGTGCGATGCCGGATTCTTTTTTTATGTTCAAAATAAGAAAATGAGCATTTTTATACTTTAATTGGTTAAAATCCACAAAAATTTGGACGAGATTTCGGGATTTATTACGTATAGAATAATACAATGTTTTAGAATACAATAGAAATGCGAAAAAAAACGAAAACATGTGAAGAGGGGGATTATGATATAATCACATGCAAGTAGGGGAGAAAAAGGAGAAGGAAGAATGAGAAAGTTAACGAAAAGCTTTCAAAAGAGGCAAAGCATTGCAAGCAGAGTACTGTGTTTTCTGCTAGTGCTTGCAATGGTAGTAACAATGGTTCCGGCGCTTGGCAGCGGAAACAGTACGGTGCAGGCAGCGGAGACAGAGAAGAATCTGACGATCCACTTTATGATGCCGTCAAATTGGGGTTGGACAACGCCGGCAATACAGTTCTGGGGTGGAACAGCAACAGTGACGGGAAATACGAATACGGAAAGTGTGGACGGTACAGAGATACCGGGATGGGGTGGAGCTAAAGCCTTTTTCATGACACGGGCAGATGATACAACAGAGTATACACTTAGTGTCAAAGGTACATTTACAGGTTTTCAATTCCTGGATTTTAAAAATACCGGAAATAATATAAATCCCGGATATAATTCAAAATTATCACAGTATACAGAAGATAAACCGACCGATGTTTATTATATTCAGAAAGATGGAGCATGGGCATATTATCTGGATGCAGATGGAACAACAGTAGTTCCGGATTTACCGAAGACGGAAACAACTTTTCTTTTAGTAGGAAATATTCCGGGAATGGCATGGGATCCAAGTGCAAAGCCAAATTTTGTGAAATCAATTGAAAATGAAAATGTTTATAGTATTACATTGAATGCTGTTCCAGCAGGAAAGTATCAATATAAAATTTTAGAGGATGCGGCAACCGAAGGATGGAATAAATATTGGGCGCAAAATGATGGCAATTTGAGTTTGAACCTTAATGCACCGGCAGATGTCACATTATCTTTGGATAAAACAGATAAGACAAAGGAAACTAAGGTAAATATCGCATATATAAAAGATCTTGTGGTAGAAGTACCTGCGCAGATTCAAAAAGGTGTTACGATGGAACTTCCGGTAACAGGAACTTATTATGGTGACGATGGAAATGTTCAGAATGGAGTGAGTGTTACATATACAGCAAAAACAGAGGGAATTACTTTAAATGGTAACGAAATTTCAGTTCCTATATCTTACGAGGGAACGGAAGTTACGATTGCAGCTACTTATAATGGAATTGAAAAAGAGATAACTATTCCAGTGGTAGAGGTAGTTTATCATTACACCATTTACTATTACGATTTCGATGAAACACATATGTCAGAAAATGCATCTGATTTATGGATCTGGCAGAAATCCGGTGCGGGTGCAACAGCCGGAACTCTTTTCACTGCAAAGGAAAAACTTTCCGATGGAAATGAGTGGCTGCGTGCAGATGTGACACTCCCATATACCGACGTCCAGATAATTCCAAGATCTAAAGACGAGTGGAAATGGCAGGGAGATACGGTTTTATACAATAACAGCGCAACAGCCGAAAACGTCACACTCTATATTGTATCCAACAGCAATCAGGCGTACACAACACTTCCGGAACTGGTTAAGCCAAAATCACGCAGCATCATGATCGAGTACGACAGACCGGCAAAGGATTATGAGGGCTGGAACATTTTTACATGGAACAGTGGATTCGGCTCTGATGTATCTGTAGCATTTGCAGACATCAATGGAAAAATGGTTGCCAAAATTCCGGTAAAAGATTCGCAGGCAGATCTGATGTTATCTTTCTGTATGAGACAAAGTACTGCTGACAATGAGTGGGCAAACAAAGACGGCGGAGATCATTATGTGACGATCCCGGCAGGACAGTCACTGGTCAAAGCAGTGTTTACGCAGGGAGAGGGAATCACAGAGGTATTGCCATACAACGCAGGTTACGAGATGGATGGAGCTAATGATACGATCCATTTTTACTACAGGAACGATACACTGGCAGCAGAGAATAACCTTGCTTCTTTAGACGGCAAAGTCAGTGTGGTTGTCAACGGACAGACCTGCGCGATGACTTATGATGCAGCAAATGACCGTTTTGGATACGATTTCACTGGCGTTTCCACTGGTGATTACTATTACTATTATGTGGTAGACGGCACTGGGGAATTAGATGCATTTAACAGTGAAAAAGCTGATTACAGCGGAAAAGAATGCAGCGTATGCCACTTCAAAAAAGCAAATGTGAGTGTAGAGGCTTCTTTATCACAGTATGCAATGGACTACAATGACAACAATGTGTTATCCGTAAAATTGACTGCAAAAGACGGAGAAGGTCTTGAAACATCTGAAATTGCTGCAATCACAGCCGATTTGAGTGAATTAGGATTAAACAGGGAATTTGCGATTGATCCGACACTCATGGAAGGAACAATCTCTTGCCTGAATACGGTAGCCGCAGGAGAAAAAACGATTCCTGTCACAGTGAAAGATATTTATGGAAATGTATATACAACAGCGACAAATGTTACCGTCACAGAGCGCAAAAAAAGTGCCGGAGATTTTGACTGGGATGAGGCAGTGATTTATTTTGCAGTGACAGACCGTTTCTTTGACGGAGATGCAAGCAACAATGATGCATACGGAGTTGGAGATTATAACACAGGCGAAAAAGGCGGATCCAGCTATCACGGTGGAGATTTTGCCGGATTAAACCAGAAACTGGATTATTTAAAAGATCTGGGTGTGAACACAATCTGGATCACTCCAATCGTAGAAAATATCACAGAAGATCAGCATGATAATAAGACAGATACCGCTACCTATGGCTATCATGGTTACTGGGCAAGCGATTTCACAAAGTTAAACAAACATCTTGGAACAGAGCAGCAGTTCAAAGCATTACTGGATGCCGCTCACAGCAAGGGAATGAAAATCATGGTGGACGTTGTGTTAAACCATGCAGGTTACGGTACAGAAAAATACTTCAACAGTATTTTAACAGATGCAGATGGAAACAGTATTTCCATGATCCGTGACTCCAACAACACGATCAGCGGTGATGATAAATATGATTCATTGTCAGATCTGCCTGATTTTGTGACAGAAAACAAAGCAGTGACAGACCAGCTTGTTACATGGCAGACCGAGTGGATGTCAAAATACAGTATTGACTATTATCGTGTGGATACTGTAAAACATGTAGAGACAACGACATGGGAAGCTTTCAAAAACTCGCTGACCAAAGTAAATCCTGATTTTAAAATGATAGGAGAGTATTCCGGTGCAGGATATGCCAATAATGCGGGAGAACTTGGAACCGGAAGCATGGATGCACTGTTAGATTTTGATTTCAATGATTTTGCGCAGAAATTCGTAACCGGAGATATTTCTGGTGTGGAAAGTTCTTTACAGAAACGAAATGGTGCGATCAATAACACTGCTACAATGGGAAGCTTTTTGAGCAGTCATGATGAGGACACTCTGCAGTATAAACTTGTAAATGAGAGCAAAATCAGCGAAGAAGAAGCTTACAACCTGATGAAAGTGGCAGCAACACTTCAGATTACCGCAAAAGGTCAGCCGGTGCTCTATTATGGAGAGGAGATCGGACAGGGTGGAGCCAACAACTGGCCGCTCCAGACAAACCGCCGAGACTTTGACTGGACAGAGCTGGAAAAACAGAAAGCAGACAGCAACAGTATTTACAACCACTACAAGACAATGCTTGCAATCCGCAATGCGTACACAGATGTATTTGCAAGAGGAAACAGAAGCACAGCTGCAGTTTCTGACGCAGATGGCTATGAAGTGATCAGCAGAAGTTATGGAAATAGCACTTTATATGTAGGAATGAATGTGAAAGAGGCAGAGAAAGAAGTAGTGATCCCGGTAGCAGAGAGTGCCGGAACAGTTCTTAAAAACCTTTATGATGGAAAAACTTACACTGTTTCTGCTGACCAGAACGTTTCTGTTACCATTCCGGCAGCAAAAGATGGTGGAACAATTGTTTTGACTGCGGAGACAAAAACAGAACCGGCTCCGGATAATACAACAGATGATAAAAAGCCAGATGGAAAAACAACAGAGGATCATAACGGAAATCAGCAGACATCAGGAAACAATTCCAGTCAGAGCACTTCTGCAAATAAGACAGCTCCAAAACAGGAAGAACAGGCTGTAGCAGAAGTAACCGTGCAGGAGGAGAGTTTTGCAAATGTGATCGAGGCAGTGAATAAGGCAAAGGCAGGAAGTACTATCCGTGTCAATCTGAAAAAGACAACAAAGATTCCGGCAAATGTATTTGAGAATATCAAAGGAAAAGATGTGACAGTTACCTTCAAAGTGAGTGATCAGGCCAGCTGGATCATCAATGGAAAAGATATCACCGGTAATGTGACAGCGCCAATCGATCTTGGTCTGGTTGTGGGAACAAGTGATATTCCAAAACAGAAAGTGACAGCGCTGGCAGACGGAAATGAAACCATCCAGCTCTCCTTAAATTATGACGGAGTATTTGGCTTTGAGGGAATATTGAGACTTTCCGTTGGCAAGGACTACAGTGGAAAAATAGCAAATCTTTATTACTATAATGAGACAACCGGTAAGTTTGAGTATTATCAGGCAGTACAGGTAAAAGAAGATGGTACTGTAGACTTCAAGTTCTCACACGCATCCGATTATGTCATCGTCTTAAATGAAACAGATATGAGCCAGACAACAGGCAGCGTGATCGCAAGTCCGAAGACATCGGATAACACACCGGTTGCAGCAGCAGTGATATTATTACTGTTTGGCTGTGCACTGATGGGAACCGCATACAGAAAAAATAAAAAATTCTAAATGAAATTCATAAGATGTCACTAAAAAAATATGCCGCACGAAAAAATACCCTTTCGTGCGGCATATTTTGTGTATGTGAAGGAAAAATTAATTTTCTTCCACAATCACCACGCCCCATGGTTCCAGCGGAAGCGTTTCCTGTTCCATTATTTTTCTGCCGGACAATAATTCCGTGCCGGAAAATCCTTTGCAGATGGCGGTCTGTTTTTCATCGGAATAATTGAAGTAAAATCTTACCCGTTTTCCAAAATCATTGACACCTTCCCGGATGATCAATGGGAAGTGGCATTCCGGATGTGCTAAAAGTGTTTCCGGAAGCGAGGCAAAGTAATGAACCAGAACTTTTTCCAGAAGAGCACCGTCAAACATGCTGGAGAGATACAGTGCCGAACCTTTTCCAAACTGGTTGATTGTGGCAGCTGCATATTTTTTCCAGACCGGGTGATCGTAGAAAAAGAGCGGTGTGGCGGTATCGCAGGTCACAAGATCCATCCAGTGCAGACATTTGCTGCTGTTCGTGCAGGATTCATCGGAACATGACGAGCCGGCATCGGAAGCCGCATTTTCATGACCGGAGCAGGATGGATGAGCCATAAAATCAGGCAGTGTTACCGAAACATCCACCGGGTAGGTATATTGGTCATAGTGGATACCAAGACATTCCTGTAAAATGTGAGGCTGTGTATCCGCATAAATTTTTAACTGTTCATCTGAAAAACCGGAACGGAACGTCGTGATCAGATGTCCGCCGTTTTTTACATAATCAGAAATTGCGGTGAGCAGATCTTCGGAAGCACTGTAAAGTGCAGGCACGATCAGGCACTCGTAGGATGAAAAATCACGTTCCGCAGAGGAGATCATGTCGTACTCGATATTTAAATGGTACAGAGCATCACCAAGCCAGCGGGCAACGGTGTTATAGCTGTAATTGCCGAGGTCTTTCAATGGGAAAAGACGCAGTCCGGTCAGGGAGTTATTGTCAAGCAGGATGGCAGCACGGTTTTTCTTTTGCAGGTTACTAAGGTGGGTGCCGATCCGCTTCCAGTCTGCGCCGATGGATGCAGCCTCCCGGTAAGTCTCATTTTCGGAAAAATCGTGTGACAGGATGCCTTTCCAATAGCTCTCAATCGCATTGTGGATCGAGTGCCAGTGCCAGTACATGACACTGTTGGAGCCGTTTGCAATGTGGCTGTAGGCCTGAAGCCTGAGCTGCCCCGGATATGGAAGCCATGCAATATTTCCCTGAGCCTGTGTCTCTAAAACAAGGTAATTGTCTTTCTTTAAGCTGCGCGAGATGTTGCCACAGAAGGTAATCTCTTCCCCGGTAAGAAGCGACTGGGAAGGATGATAAATGTCACATCCGGCAACGGTCATGCATCTGGCAGCTTCGTACTGGTTGACCTCCGGCTGATAGCCGATGGAATGGTCTGTCCAGTCGTAGTCGAAGTTCTGTGTAATGAACTGATCCGGGCGCTTGTATCCGGAAACGATCGAAGCCTGCCATGTTAAAAATCTGGTTACAAGCAGACGCTGGAATTTGGCAAATTCTGCGGCAAGGCTTTCATTGATCGTGCCGCGGACATCCGGGAAATCTTCCCATGTATTGATGCGGTTGCTCCAGTAGTCCAGCCCGAACTCGTGATTGAATTCATTGATATCCGGATATTTTTCCTTTAAATAATCGACAAACATTGTCTGGACACGCAGACCGGCAGTGCCGTAGCTTTTTGTCTCATTGTCCAGCTGAAATCCGATGATATGCGGAACATCTTTGATATGTTCCATCATTGCGCGGATAACCCGCTCGCAGTGGAACAGATAGCCTGCGTGTGTGATATCCATATTCTGTCTTGCACCATAAATGTTCTGACCGTTATTGGTCAAAGCCAGAATGTCCGGGTATTTTTTTGACAGCCATGCCGGGATGGCGTAGGTCGGTGTCCCGACAATGACAGAAATATGGTGGCGTGCAGCCGCCTCAAGCATTTTATCGAGATGTGTGAAATCAAAGATACCGTCTTTTGGCTCGATGGTACTCCAGGTCGATTCTGCGATACGGATCGTGTTCATGCCTGCCTTTTCCATCATTTCCATGTCTTTTTCCACGCGGTCATATGGAAGGTATTCCGAGTAATAAGCTGCCCCGAAAAGTAAATGGTCTGTTTTCATATTGTCCCCCAAAAAAATATTTTATGTTGACAATCAGTGTGATCTTCTATATTATCATCCGATAACGCAACCGATTGCGCAAACATATTATAACATCAGGAAAAACAAATGTAAATCCGATGTTGATGCGAAAAACAGAATTGTTACCGGAACAGGGCATAAGTGAACAGAAACAAAAAGATTGTTTGGAAAATATATAAAAATGTCATTGCTTTTTTTCGAAAATAGGATGATAATAATATTGTTGCGCAAAGGATGCGCAGTACATCAGGGCAGGACAAAGTAACATTGTGGCAGGATCGCAAGCGATACAGGAAGTCACAGCACAATTCAGGGGAAGTAACTGCTTTGAGGAAAGAAGGGGTTTTATGGGGAACGAAGAGAAGAAAAATATAACGATCGCAGATGTGGCAGAAGCACTTGGTGTTTCAAAAACCACTGTCTCAAGAGCCATTTCAGGGAAGGGACGGATCGGGCAGGAGACGAGAGACCGTGTATTAAAATATATTGAGGAGCATGATTATAAGCCAAACGTTATCGCCAAAGGACTGGCGCAGTCAAAAACATATAATCTTTGTGTGGTCATGCCGGGAGATTATGATGTTGTGGATCTCACATTCTTTCAGGAATGCTTATTTGGGATTCAGGAGATCGCCGGAATTATGGAGTATGATATCCTGCTTTCCATCTGTAAAAATAACGATATCTCCTCGTTAGAGCGCATTATCTCAAACCGTAAAGTAGATGGTGTGATCCTGATGAGGACGTTTGTGGAGGATCGGCAGATAGAGTATCTTCAGGAAAAAAAAGTACCGTTTGTGACGATCGGTTCCTCCAATTATACAGGTGTGATTCAGATCGACCACAATCACAAAAGTGCGTGTAAAGAACTTACGTCCATTATTTTAATGAAAGGAATGAAGCGTATTGCACTGATCGGCGGAGATGAGAACCATGTGGTCACACAGAGCCGTCTGCGGGGATTCCGGGAAGCTTATGAAAAAATGGGTGAGGTCATTGATCCGACAATGCTTTTTTTGAATCTTGATAATCATGTGGTGATCGACAAGATCGTGGAAGAGGTGCTCGAGCGAAAGGCAGAATGTATTTTGTGTATGGACGATGCGGTGTGCAGCAGGGTATTGAAAAAGCTGCGTGAAAAGAATGTCAAGGTTCCAAAAGATATCCGTGTGGCATCTTTTTATAACAGCTCCGTATTGGAAAATAATGTGCCGTCCATTACATCACTTTCTTTTGATGCGAAAGAGCTTGGCATGGTTGCATGTAAAACGGTATTGGATGTGATCGAGGGTGCGGAAGTGGAGACAAGAACATTGCTTCCATACGAAGTTGTCCTTAAGGAGTCTACAAAATAAAATGAGAGAACGCAGGTTTATTTTGCGTGAAAGAAAACGCAGATTCTGTAGTGCTTTTACAGGTTGTGAAGGGCAGATATAAGCGTCCTCTCACAAGTTGTGATTTTATAGGTTTATGAAAAGAAAAACGGTACAGACGAAATATGATGTTCCTGTTCGCCGGGCATTCCGACAAGCCTCTGAAGAGTCTTGTCTCCATGGCTCACAAAGGAAATCATATTTGTCTGTACCGTTTTTCTTTCATTTACGCTGTGAATGACTTGTGAGAGGACGCTTATATTTGCCCGATTTACGCTGTGAATTGCACCACAGAATCTGCAATTTATGTTATGGAACTCACGGTTATTTCCACCTCTATGCGATAAAACATTTCATCTGACAACTTATGAACATGGACGGTTTTAATCACAATTACACATCTTCAATTCCAATTCTTCTGTTTCTAAGCTCTCCATCAATTTGAAAGCCCAGCTTTTTCAATAAATTTCCAGAAGCCATATTACTTATATTATATTTTGCTTCAAGCATATAAGTGAAACTCTGGTTAAAGCTGTTTTAGTTTTGCGAGTTCTTTCTGAAGACGAAGTAATTCTGCATCCTTTTCAGCTAGCAGTTTTTGATTTTCAGCGATTGTATTATCCTGTTCAATAATCGTATTTTCCAGCTGTTTAATTTTAGCATTTTTATTTCGCTCCCAAAACTCCGCATCTGCACGTGCTCTCGCCTGCTGCCGGATGATTTCATCAGCATTGACAGTGTAAAGATCATTGGAAGCCTGCAATAAATCTGGGTTGTTCTTTGCAATCATTCTGAGTTCCTCCCATGTCTTAGCTTTAAAAAGTTTCGCCCAGCGGTCAATCTCATAGTTTTGATCCTCGGCTGTGGCAAGGTCTATCCGAGTTAAGTCTAACACATGGATGGAAAATTTACTACTGTAAAGATGCCCTGTTTTTTATTTCGAAGTTCATAAGTAGCGAAAAATTCGGGCTGATCTTCAAATAATGTAAAGTTTAAGAATCCAATACTGTGAACCGGAAGCACTTCTTTGTATTCTTCCCCGGAATTGAGCTGGTCAAAGCTTCTTGCTGCGTAGCTGATGGAACGTTCTGACCAGTTGTATTCGTTAGACATCTGCATTTCAAGGTCGATAAGCTGTTCATTATTCAGATTGACGCGGATATCCAGAATAAAATCTTTGTCTGAAATCGCAGCACCGAGCTCGATTGGGTTTGTGATGGCCACATCGTGAATACTTTCTTTTTTTAGGTGTAGCAAAGCTGCAATCAATGCTTTCAGCACCTGCTTGTCCTTCTGTAAAATAGCACGAAACATATAGTCATTTGTAAATGGATAGTCAATACTGCCGGTTGCAGTTTCAAAAGATAGATTTGTGTGTAAGGTCATGTGTCCTCCTTCGTAGATATGTGGTTATGATGGTTGAAAAATGAGGCGATATGCCAGATTTTTTCGAATGTATAAACACAGATAAGATAAAAGATGCAGTCATTGAATGACTGCAATACATCTGCGATGGATTAAGAATAGCATTTATAAAGTAAAATGTATATGAGATCTGCTGATATTTTATAAAACTTTTAGAAAGAGAGTATAACCGGAGTTTAACTACCAATAGCATTTTTCTGTCTCATCTGTCAAACTTCTATATGTTCAGTGATTAGTCTGTATAATTCTGGTCTTCTATTTTTTAGTCCACCTATTTCACAACTTCTATACTTTCGTAGCATATCTACATCTAGTTCAGCCAAAAACACACCTTCTTCATCTCCAGCTTCACTCACAAGCATATCACGAGGCGCACCTGTCTCTGTGTTATATATAACGCCATCAAACAATGTTGAGTGTCCATTACAACCACGATACAGAGCAGGATAGTTACAAGTAGCAATCGCTAACATATTCTCATAAGCCCGGCCGCGCAATTGAGATAATCTATTTATTTCCATAGGACAGGCATTTGGAACAAGAATGAGTTCTGCGCCTTTGATCATCAGGATTCTGGCAGACTCAGGAAACTCTCTGTCATAACAAATCATTGAACCGACTTTGATCAGACCTTCTTTGGTATCAAGTTCCTCAACATAAAAGTTTTCTCCGGCATCAAGTACCCCTTCATCATCGTCCTCTCCGAAGTCACAGATATGTACCTTTGAGTAACAATATACCAGCTTTCCATGTCTATCAAATAGGCAAACTGTATTTCTAGGCTTAGGCTCATGCTTTTCCAACAGTGTTATCGCTATTGCCATATTCAGTTTTAAAGAAATCTCCGAAAATTGCTTTACATACTTACTGTTTAATGAAATGGAGTTTTGCTCCAACCATTCTTTATTGTGAGGAAAAGTATATCCGCTACTCCACATTTCTGGATATAACGCTATATCTGCGCCATTTGCTTTTGCTTCACGACACGCTTTTATTCCATTAAAAATGTTCATAAATGCTTGAAATTTCAAGGTTTATCGGTTGCACAATGATTGAAAATGAAAAGAATAAGACAAGAAAATAACAAAATGATTTGGTAAAAATAGACAAAAAACAAACATATTTATTATAAATCATGCACATTGACACAAAAACAACTGCGTACTATACTTAAACCATCGAACAACCGATTGCGCAAAAAGCGGAACGCGACAAAACACAAAAGCGGAACGCAACAAAACACAAAACAGATTGCAATACAAAATGCGAAACAAAAGAAGTATTGCGCAAATGCACAAAAGTCGGTAAAATGGTTCGGAAACGCAAAAATGCGGGAAGAAAAAAGGGAGGAAATTTTCAATGAAGAAAAAAGTATTAAGCGTATTACTTGCAACAAGCATGGTTGTTTCCTTAGCAGCATGCGGAAGCAAAGAAGAGACAACAGACAATGCAGCAGGCGGCAGCACAGCAGCTGCTACAGAGACAGCAGAAGCAGCTGATACAACATCAGCAGATGATGCAATTGCAAACCTGATCGCTGCAACAGAAGGAACTGTAGACATTCAGCTCTGGTGCTCAGAGCTTGAGGCTTACCAGACAGTTATGAAAGAACTGACAGATAAATTCCAGGAGCAGTACTCAGGTGTAGATTTCAACATTACGATCGGTGCTGTATCTGAGGCAGATGCAAAAGATAAGATCCTCGAAGATATCGATGCAGCAGCAGATGTATTCGTATTTGCAGATGATCAGGTAAATGATCTTGTAAATGCAGGAGCACTTCAGGAAATAGCAGCTACTTATACATATGATCCGGCAGAGACAAACTCTGAGGCAACTGTAGCAGCAGCTACAAAAGACGGAAAACTTTATGCTTATCCATTAACAGCTTCCAACGGATACTTCCTGTACTATGATTCAAACATTTTCTCAGAGGAAGATGTAGCTTCCTGGGAAGCTCTTGAAGCAAAAGCTGAAGAAGCCGGAACAAAAGTTGGTATGAACATCGCAGACGGCTGGTATGTATATGGATTCTTCGCAGGAGCAGGATGTACCCTTTCCATGAATGAAGACAACTCCAATGAGTGTGACTGGAACAATGAGACAGGTCTTGCAGTAGCAGAGAGCATTGAGAATATTGCTTCTTCCCCAGCATTTGTAAACGTAGCAGATCAGGAAGCAATCACAATGCTGACAGATGGAACACTTGGAGCATACGTTTCCGGTACATGGAATGCAACTTCTTTCCAGGATCAGTATGGTGATGGATATGCTGCCAGCAAACTTCCTACCTTTGATGTGAATGGAACAGCTACACAGATGGGATCTTATGCAGGATACAAATTCGTAGGTGTTAACTCTCATGCAAAAAATGTTGGCTGGTCAATGCTTCTTGCTGAGTACTTAACAAACGAAGAGAGTCAGTTAGAGATCGGACTTGCAACAGCAGAAGGTCCTGCTAACCTGGCAGCAGCTTCCCAGATTGACTCCCCGGCACTTGCAGCACTTGCAGCTCAGTCAGCATACGCTGATCAGCAGCTTGTAGGTAACAACTACTGGGATCCGGCAAAAGCACTTGGACAGAACCTTGTTGACGGAGCTGCTGATCTTCAGAAAGTACTTGACGATGCAGTAGCCGGTATTACACAGCCGGTAGCTGAATAATCCACATTCGGTCATACGTATAGCATAGAATGTCCGCTGGGCGTACCTTCTATCTATCATGAATCTGAATTCCACATGCTCTGCATTGGGCAGGGTATGTGGAATTTTTAAAAAGAGAAACATTTTTGTCCTGTGACAAAAGTACTCATTCACGCAAGGGAGTGAATCTATGAAAACATTTTTAAATGCAGTCAAAAAGTACTTTGCCGACTTTGGAAGAGCTGTGGCAAAGGGGGATATCTGGTGTAAACTCTCGCTGATCATTCTGGGAGCCGGATATTTTGGACGGAAACAGATTATAAAGGGTATTTTAATGACAACTCTCGAAGTGATTTTTTTCCTGTTTACCGGTCTTTTTTCTATCAATTATATTAAGGATCTGAATACGCTTGGTACAGTACAGTATGAGGCAGTGTTTGATCCGCTGACTATGAAAAATACTGTTAATGATTACGACAACTCATTGCTCATCCTTCTTTATGGAATCGTGGGAATCCTCGTGATCTTAGCATTCATACTTTTATATATAAGCAACATGAAGGCTGTTTACCGCCTTCAGCTTATGAAGGAAGAGGGAGAGCACATCAATACATTTGGTGAGGATGTCAAATCTCTTTTCAATGGTAAGTTTTATATCACATTGCTTACCCTGCCAAGTATCGGCGTTATCATGATGAATATCATACCGATCATTTTCATGTCCTGTGTGGCATTTACCAATTATGATATGGATCATATGCCGCCAAACTATCTGTTTACATGGGTGGGACTCAGGAACTTTAAAAATATGTTTACAGGCGGAACGACCATCACATTCTCCTATGCGTTCGTGAGGATTCTTGCATGGACGATGATCTGGGCGGTAATGGCAACTTTTACAACCTTTATCGGTGGTATTCTTCTTGCAAAACTGATCAATCATGAGAATACATATTTCAAAAAAATGTGGCGTTCACTTTTTGTAGTGACCATCGCAATTCCACAGTTCGTAACCTTGCTGTTAGTCAGCAAAATGTTTGCAGATCACGGTATTGTGAACACATGGTGTTCCAACATTGGTCTGACCGGATTTTTGAAGGATATCGGTCTTGTTTCAGGAAACTTTATTCCGTTCCTCTCAAAACCGGGCTGGTCCCACGTGATGATCATCCTTATCAACATCTGGGTCGGTGTTCCATATCAGATGCTTTCCGCAACTGGTATCCTGATGAATATTCCGACGGATCAGCTGGAGAGTGCACGAATTGATGGAGCCAATAAATGGCAGATTTTCTGGAAGATCACAATGCCATATGTATTGTTTATCTGCGGACCGTCTTTGATACAGAGTGTGATCGCCAATATCAACAACTTCAACGTTATTTACCTGCTGACAAGTTCTACAACTACGGCAAATATGGCGTTTGCAAACTCCAATGCCAAGGAGACAGACCTTCTTATCACATGGCTGTTTACTTTGACCAATGATAACTCAAACTACAAGATGGCATCGGTGATCGGAATTATTTCGTTTGTAATCTGCGCACTTCTGACACTGCTTAGCTACACCAGAATGATCAGTGGTGACAAAGAGGAGGTGTACCAATAATGAAAAAGAAAACATGGAATATCATAATCAGACATGTGGTACTTGCACTGCTCGCATTCATCTGGCTCATCCCGATCGTCTGGCTGGTTGCGACATCGTTATCCGCAACAAAGGGCGTAAGTTATCAGCATTTCTTTCCGACACGCTGGACGCTGGCAAATTTTCACCAGCTGTTCTTTGAGACAGATACTGCTGCAAACTTTCCGGCATGGTTTAAAAATACCTTTATCGTGGCACTATTTACCTGCATTATCTCTTCCTGCTTTGTACTGATGGTTTCTTATGCATTTAGTTGTATGAGATTTAAAGGAAGAAAACAGTTGATGAGCTTTTCCATCATCCTTGGAATGTTCCCTGGTGTACTTTCCATGATCGCAGTTTACTTTGTGTTGAAAATGATCGGACTCACCGATTCTCTGGCTGGTTTGATCATCGTTTACTCCGCTGGTTCCGGACTCGGATTCCTTGTGTTAAAAGGATTCTTTGATACAATTCCGGTTTCCTTAAGGGAGGCAGCGCGTCTCGAGGGTGCATCCGAGGCAACTATTTTTACGAAAATTATTATCCCATTGTCAAAACCAATGATCGTGTATACCATCATTAACGCTTTCTTAAGTCCATGGATGGATTTCGTGATGGCACGTATCATGATCAAGTCCAAGGAATCTGCAGACTGGACGGTAGCGATCGGACTTTACAACCTCTTACAGAAGACGTTGATCGGGGATTACTTCGCAATCTTCTGTGCGGGTGGTGTGATGATCGCAATTCCTATTTCGATTCTTTTCGTAGTAATGCAGAAGTTCTACGTTGAAGGTGTGACAGGTGGAGCAGTTAAGGGCTAAATCATAAGACAATTGCGAAACTCGTAAAAACTAAATTGAAAGAACAGATAATTCTGAAACTCACAACATTCAGAATATAAATTGGAGTTTCAAAATTATCTGCAATTCAAAGAATCTTATGGAAGTTTCGCAATCGTCTAATCATATAAAATTTTGAGGAGAAAATGAAAAAAATGGATAAATTTGTATTGAATCTTATTCATCGTCCGGAGATGGTTCCAGAGTATTCTGCAACCGTGACAGGACAGGGCAAAGAGGAGGATATCGGAGATAAAGCACTGCTGACAGAGTCTCTGGATATTTTCAAGACACAGCAGAGACTGGCACATGAGAATGGATTAAAAGTAACCATTCAGATGACATATGCTTCCCTTTTTAATGACGAGGCAGTTGAGATCGCAAAACATGACCATGAAGTATATGGTGATGAGATCGCATTATCACTGCTTGGTTTACCATGTGAGGAATTCCGTGAGAAATACAAGACAAAAGATTTCTGTATCTGGATGTTCTCTATGGATGATAAAAAAGCGATCGTAAACGATGTTTTTGAAAAATTCCATGACAGATTCGGTTTCTATCCGGAATCAACAGGTTCCTACTATATGGATGCTGATCTGACAAACTATATCAAAGCAGCTTATCCAACTGTAAAATGTGCAGTTGCAACCTGCTGGGAGGAAGGACCAAAAGCATATCATACCTGCAACAACTCCTGGTATACATTATTCGATGGCGGTCCATGGGCACCATGGATTCCTTCCAAACAGAATACACATGCACCGGCAGCAAACAAAGAAGAGGATAGCGGAATCGTAGCAATCCCACATCTTTCCCGCGACCTGATCGCATGTTACGACGGAAATGGTTCCAACTTCGGAACACATCCACAGAACGTACTCCGTGGAATGATCTATGATACAAAGACATGGGAGTATCCATATTTGTATAACTTAATTGACCAGTATCGTTCTCTGGAAAAATACAACAACGGATATTCCTACAACATGATGTTCGTTGGACCGGGCTGGATGAACAAGATGGGACGCTGGGAGCAGCCATATGAACTTCTTTACAAATCTTACAGCGATGGATGTGCTTACTATGGCAAGCTGAAAAAAGAAGGACAGCTTATCGATATGACGATGTCTGAGTTTGCAGACTACTATCGTGAGAAAAAAGGTGTCAACGATAACAATTACAACGAACCGGAATGTGCACTCTGGAGAGATATCTTATATGGTTCTGACAAACAGTTATTCTGGTATTGCGATCCATATATGAGGGCATGTGTGAACATGGATCAGGGCGGTGCAATCGTAGATCTTCGTCCTTACGCAGCAAAATTAGAGTGGCCGGTTGGTATCGGTACAAAACATGTGCAGGATGCATCTTACCCATTCCTGATCCAGGAGAAATACCGTGCAGGATACTTCACACATTACGCCGGAGAGGGAACGGTAAGAAGTGCAAAACTTTCTTACAAGGGAGAGGAAGTAGACCTCTGCCTCTGCCCGACGCACGCACACTTCTCACAGGAAGGAAAGACAAGGATCCTTACCTTAGATCCTGTGACGATCGAGTTTAGGGATTTAACTGTAAAACTTCAGACAAAAGAGTACTTCGAAGAGGGATCTTCCAACATTAAGATTGAGAGAAATATCTTAGAGATGAGTGATCCAACTGCAGAAGTGACATTAAATGAGTACATGGTTGCATGCTATGGTACAACAGAGTATTCCGAGGATATGTCAAACATCACCTTAAAGATTGACGGATCGGAAGAAAAAGAAATCCACTATGCATACAAATGCCGCGAGGAAGGTGTTGTCGGAGCAAAAGAAGTTTCCGCAGTCATTCCTGAAATCGAGACACGTGTATCCATGACAGCTTCTGATGAAACAGCAGAAGGATATGTAAAAGAAGGATATGCATTCTCACCAATGTTTACATTGGGATACAGAAAAACAATCTCAGATAAGGAGGTATTTGCAACATGGCTCAACTTGGCAAAGGCAAATTAAATTATAGATGCCCATCCTGCTTTTTAAGAGATCTGGACATTGATATGTTTTATAATAAAGAAACAGGAATTTACAGCTGCATCCGCTGTCAATACAGAGGAACAGAGGAGGACGTTTTGGAGAAAAACGAGATGATACGTTTCCGTTATAAAGCAATGCACGATAGAATTACAAAATTTGATTTTGATTAAACCGAAGGAGGCTGTCTTGAATTTTTGAGGCAGCCTTTTTCAAAAAGAGGTAACAGCCATGGGGAAAAAGAAAAAAGACACGATGGAGCTTCGGTTTTACGAGGTGCCACAAAATGAATATGTTCTTGCACTTTTAGGAGACAGCTGGATCCGTGACTATGGTCATGATGAGAGTAATCTTCATTTTCATAATCTCATGGAGATCGGTTATTGCAAACATGGCACAGGGGAAATGATCTTAAACGAGGAGTCAAAGCCTTACGAACCGGCGATGGTCAGCATTATCCCACAGAATTACCCACATGTGACCATCAGTGATTCGGACAGCGGGCCAAGCTTCTGGGAGTATCTGTTTTTTGATCCGATGGTCATGATCCAGGAATTGTATCCAGATAATCCGGTCATACAGAAAAAGATTCTGCAGATGGTCAACCAGAAAGCATTATTTTTTCATGAGTGGGAAAATCCGGGGGTTTCCGTGCTGGTCAAAATGATCATGGATGAGATGCGGCAGAAGAAAAAACGTTTTCATGAATGTGTCCGGGGACTTATGATTGCACTGTTTGCAGAACTTTTACGAATGTGCGAAAATGATATTGCGGAGGATGAGATCCGGAAAAAGACAGGTGTTTCACAGATCACACCGGCATTGGAATATGTCCGGAATGAATATGCCAATAACATTCGTGTGGAGGAGCTGGCGAAGGCGAGCCACATGAGCGAGACACATTTCCGCAGGGTGTTTGAGTCCTACATGAATATGTCTCCGATGGATTACATCAATCTGATGCGGGTACAGAAAGCCTGTGACATTATGAAAAAGACAAATGATTCCATGGATGTTGTTGCACAGAAGGTTGGATTTACCACGACTTCCACGTTCAATCGGAATTTCAAAAAATATTTAAATACATCGCCGTATCAGTGGAAGATCAGCCCGGAAAATTACGAGCGGAAGTTGTTAAATTATAATATTTCTGCGTTGAAAGGCTGGTAAGGCATAAGGGAGACATTTCTATGGAATTTGATGTGAAAAAAATTCATGATCCAAAGTTTTTCAAAGAAAACTGCATGGCGGCACATTCCGACCATGTTACATATAAAAATGAAGCGGAGGCAATGGAACAAAACAGTAGTTTCAGACTTTCCTTAGATGGAATCTGGAAGTTTCATTATGCAAAAAATGATGCACAGACGATTCCGGGTTTTGAGGCGGAGAACTACAATTGCAGACCGTGGGATGACATCCGTGTGCCGGCGCATATCCAGATGGAGGGGTACGATATTCCACAGTATGCCAATATCCAGTATCCGTGGGATGGAAGAGAGGATGTGTGGCGTGACGCGGTACCGACAGACTTTAACCCGGTGGCAAGTTATGTGAAATACTTCACATTGCCGGAAGGATTTGTAAAAAATGGGCTATACATCTCGTTTCAGGGTGTGGAGAGCGGTTTTGCGCTCTGGCTGAACGGAAGTTATGTCGGTTACAGTGAGGACAGCTTTACGCCGTCGGAGTTTGATCTGACACCTTATGTGAAAGAGGGCGAAAACAAACTGGCGTTGAAGGTATTCAAGTGGACTTCCTCAAGCTGGTGCGAAGATCAGGATTTCTATCGATTCTCCGGTATTTTCCGTTCCGTTTATTTATATACCATGCCGAAGGTGCATGTGTATGACCTGAAAGTGCAGCCGGTTGTTGCGGAATCGTTGGAGAGTGCCGATCTGGTGCTGGATATGGAGATTTGTGGAAAAGTAGAAACTGTTGAAAAATCCGCAGATGATGCCAAAATGCAGAATGTATCTGCCAAAATCACGCTCACAGGAAGCAGGGATGATTCAAAAGAGGGAGCTGCCGGAAGTGTTTCAGAAAACACAATTTTTTCCGAGACAATCAGCTTTCAGCCCAATAATACTTCAGATACGATCCGTTTCACAGATACAGGTGCAGCGACAGTTCACTTTGAACAGCTAGTGAACCATCCAAATCTTTGGAGTGCGGAACATCCGGAACTCTATACGCTTACGGTTGAGCTTCTGGATGAGAGTGGAAACTGTGTTGAATATATTTCACAGAACATCGGATTCCGCCGTTTTGAGATGAAAGATGGCATCATGACTTTAAACGGAAAACGTATTGTCTTTAAGGGCGTGAACCGTCATGAATTCAGCTCAAAAACAGGACGTGCCGTTTCTAAAGAAGAAGTTTTGCAGGATATTATCACGATGAAGCAGAACAATATCAATGCGATCCGCACCTGTCATTACCCGGATGCCTCCGGCATCTATGAGCTGTGCGACCGGTATGGACTTTACATGATCGCGGAGAACAATCTGGAATCCCACGGTTCGTGGGATGCGGCAAGTCACGGACTTGTGCCGAAGGATACCATCGTTCCGGGCGATAATATGGACTGGGAGCCGATGATGTTAGACCGCGTGAACTCCTGCTATCAGAGGGATAAAAACCATCCGGCGATCCTGATCTGGTCGGTGGGAAATGAATCCTACGGCGGAAAAGTCATTTTTGATATGTCCGAAAAATTCCGTGCAGTAGATCCGCACCGTCTTGTACATTATGAGGGAATTTTCAATGACCGCAGATATGAAGGCACGAGCGACATGGAAAGCCAGATGTACACCAGCGTGGAAAATATTAAGAAGTTTTTGGCAGAGCATAAGGAAAAACCTTTTATCTGCTGTGAGTACACCCATGCGATGGGAAATTCCTGCGGGGCAATGCACAAATACACAGACCTTACCGATACCGAACCAAGATATCAGGGTGGTTTTATCTGGGATTATATCGACCAGTCTATTTTGAAAAAAGACCGCTATGGACAGGAATTTCAGGCATATGGTGGAGACTGCGGCGAGCGTCCGACCGACTACAATTTCAGTGGAAATGGGATTTGCTATGGCGGTGAACGTGATGCTTCCCCGAAAATGCAGGAGGTCAAATTCAATTATCAGAATATCAGCGTGACTTTTGAGGAGCACTCTTTTACGGTTGTAAATAAAAATCTGTTTGCAGACACAAGTGAATATCAATGTGTCGTAATTTTACAGAAAAATGGAACAGTCGTGAAAAAACAGAAAATAGATACAAATGTTGCACCGCTTTCTTCCCGCTCTTATGAGATCCCGTTTGTGATCCCGGATGATGCAGAGTACGCAGTGACGGTTTCATTTGTACTGAGAGAAGACACACTCTGGGCAGAAGCCGGACATGAGGTGGCTTTTGGTCAGAAGGTTTATAAAAAAGAAGCACCGTTTGCCGTACCGGAAAAAACATTACAGGTAGTCCGCGGAAAAGTCAATATTGGCGTGAAAGGTGATGATTTTGACTGCCTGTTTTCCCTGTTGAACGGCGGTCTGGTTTCCTACCGCTATGCGGGAAAAGAGATGATCGGAAAAATTCCGATGCCGAACTTCTGGAGAGCGCCGGTGGACAATGACAACGGCAGCATGGCACCGGGACGTTATGCACAGTGGAAGATCGCCAGCATGTACATCAGTCACAGAAATGGCGGCATGTTCGACAATGTGCCGACAACCGTGGAGGAGACAGAGCACAGTGTGACCATCACATACACCTATTATATGCCGACCACTCCGGCATCAAAATGTCAGGTCGCATATACTGTATATGGCGACGGAACCGTTGAGACAAAACTTACCTATGATCCGGTGGAAGGACTGCCGGATATGCCGGAATTTGGCATGATGTTCAAATTAAATGCCGATTATGACAATGTGGAGTGGTATGGCTATGGTCCGCAGGAAACTTATGCAGACCGCAGACATGGGGCAAAACTTGGCATTTACAAAAATAAGGCAGCAGACAATATGGCAAAATACTTAGTTCCGCAGGAGTGCGGCAATAAAGTCGGTGTGCGATATGCAAAAGTGACCGACGACAGAGGAAGAGGGCTGTTATTCTCCGGGGACGAGCTGAGTTTCTCTGCACTTCCGTATACGCCGCATGAACTGGAAAATGCAGCACATCCGTATGAACTGCCACAGGTACATTATACTGTCGTGCGTGTTGCGCTGGCGCAGATGGGTGTCGGCGGTGACGACAGCTGGGGTGCATGGGTACACCCGGAATACCATATCGATGTGACAAAACCACTGGAATTTACATTCCGTTTCCGTGGAATATAAGGCAGACAATTGAAAGAAAAGTATGAGGAGTTTCGCAATTATCCAGGAATATAAGGATACAAGAGGAGAGACATAATGAAATTTGTAAAAGGAATGGATTTATCCACTTTATTGGAATTAGAGAAATGTGGCGCAAGATACTACGTTGACGGAACAGAAATGGATATTCTGGACATTATGAAAAAGTATGATGTCGATATGATCCGCATCCGTCTCTGGAACAATCCGTGGTCTGAGAGCGGAGAATCCTATGGCGCAGGAGAAAATGATCTTAAAACAACACTTGCGATCGCAAAGAAAGTAACAGACGCAGGACTGGGCGTTTTACTGAATTTCCATTACAGTGACTTCTGGGCTGATCCGGGCAAACAGATTAAACCAAAGGCATGGGAAGGTTACAGTGTAGAGCAGTTAGAGCAGGCAGTGTACGATTTTACGGTGGATACCATGAAAGTATTTGAGGAGAATGGTATTAACACTACAATGGTTCAGGTTGGAAATGAGCTTTCCAACGGACTGTTATGGCCGGAGGGAAAAGTGCCAAATTATGATAACATTGCAAAGTTTGTCAATGCAGGAATCCGCGGTGTGCGTGCAGTCGACAAAAATGTGCCGGTCATGCTTCATCTTGACAATGGCGGTAACAATGCGCTTTACCGTGAATGGTTTGACGAGTTTACAAAGCGCGGTGAGGATTTCCAGATCATCGGTTTATCTTACTATCCGTTCTGGCATGGCACATTAGATATGCTCACAGACAATATGAACGATATCGCAGAGCGTTATGGCAAAGACCTGATCGTAGCGGAGGTTTCCATGGGGTATACGATGGAAGATTATAAGGATTACGAAAAGCTCTCTGACGAAGAGCGCAAAGGCTATGCAACGAAGCAGGAACTGGTAGAAAAAATCGAATACCCGATGACGGTTCAGGGACAGTATGATTTTATGGAAGATTTCTTAAACCGTATCAGCCACATCAAAGGAAACAGGGGAAAAGGATTTTTCTACTGGGAGCCTGCATGGATTCCGGTTCCGGGTTCCGGCTGGGCAACGGAAGCATCTTTAAAATATATGAACGATAAAGGACCTTGCGGAAATGAATGGGCGAATCAGGCACTCTTTGATTATCAGGGAAATGCACTGCCAACATGGAATCTGATCCGCGATTTTAAACCGGAAGAATCATAAAAAAACCACACTGGGAAAAGAAAATCCCAGTGTGGTTTTTTTGGCATAAATTTCCATTCAGACAAAATTAAGAATTTCATAAACTTTTGTATCTTGCTTTTCCATAAGGACTTCTATATTCTGAAATTATAGAAAAACGTCCGCAGAAAGCGGCATTTTATGGGAGGAACGCATATGAACCGAAGTTTATGGAGAAAGGCGGTGGCACTGACACTTACAGCCGCAATGACGGCAGGGCTCACTGCCTGTGGCGGTGGCGGTAACAGCACATCCGCAGACGGAAAGAAGAGATATTTCAAAGCAGATTATCTGAGTGATCTGCCGGACAGTTTTAATGATACGACAAGTAATATACAGTTTAAGGGAGATGTGATGTATTACACTTCCAGCAATGAGGACTACACAAAATCCGGACTGTATTCGTATAATCTGATAACCGGAGAAAATGCACAGCTTTATGAGCAGGCAGAGAGTGACGGCAGCGGGAACAGCAGCTGGGTGTCAGGATATACCGTGGCAGACAGCGGAGAGGTTTATCTGTTTGTGACGAAGAACCAGATGGATGAGTCGAGTGTCACCGAGGATTATTCGGATGCAACACTGGATGATGTGTTAAGTTATATGGCAGACCAGTGGGGATACAGTGCCGAGGATGCAGAAAAGGACTGGAATGATTATTATGCAAAAAATTATACGGATGAGAACGGCAATGTAAACTATGGCAGATTTCTGCTGGCACAGAATGCGAGATTCATTCAGACTTCTTCCATCCTCAAAGTGGACACATCCGGAAATGTTGTGCTTGAACAGGACATGGATCTCGGAGCAAATGCAGAGAATGTAAGCTGTAACGGGATAGCAGTGGATAAGGAGGAAAACCTTTATCTTGCCCTGAATACCTGGTCCAATAATGACAGTGGCAACAGCGCCAGCTCAGATGAGTATTTTACACTTGTAATAGGAGAGGACGGCAGCCAGAAGGGCAGGATCCCATCGGATGGATATACATCCAGACTGGTCGGGCTTGCGGACGGAACGGTTGTCTCCGTCGGATATGGGGATGCCGGATGTGAGCTGCGACCGTTAGATGTCGGCGCAATGAAAGAACAGACAGACAAGGCAATTGCAGTCCCTTCCGATACAATCTCTGTGTTAGATGAGAAGAATCTGCTGGTCACAGAGGGCAGCAGTGTTTATAAGTACAATCTGGATACGAAGGAAAAAGAGGAATTTTTCAGCTGGATGGACTGTAATATTTCCAGCTCCAGCGTGAGCAGCTACGGAGTCCTGTCCGATGGAAGAATCGCAGCTTATCTTCAGAACTGGAACTCCAACGGAAACCAGACGGAGATCGCACTGATCAAAGAAGTGGATGCCAGTGAAGTGGCAGATACCGTAAATCTCACACTCGCCTGCATGTGGACAGGTTCAGACGTGGAGGAGAAGGTGATCGCATTTAACAAGAGTCAGGATAAGTATCATATCACAATGAAGTCTTATGGAGACGGCGCAGAGGAGTACGAGGATGCAGTGAACAGCTTCAACACGGCAGTGACATCGGATTCCAACATTGATCTGGTACTTTTTAACGATTATTCCCAGGCGATCAATTTTGCATCCAAAGGATTAAATGTGGATCTGTATGGACTGCTGGACAAAGACACGGAACTTTCGAGAGATGATTTCCTTCCAAATGTACTCACTGCATGCGAGTATGATGGAAAACTGGCGATCCTGCCGCAGACCTTTACGTTACAGACGGTGATCGGAAAAGCGGATGATGTTGGAACGACACCGGGATGGACCGTGTCGGATATGAAGGCGCTGCTCGCATCCAAACCGGAAGGAACACAGCTTTTCTGGGGTATGGATCGGACGTCTGCATTGACAGCACTGATGAGTCTCGGCTATAATGATTTTATCAACTGGGAGGATGCAAGCTGTAATTTTGACAGTCAGGAATTTATAGATGTACTGGATTTTGCAAATATGTTCCCGGAAGAGTTTGAATATAGAGATGATATGGAAGACAGCACGGTTCTGCTGAGTCAGGGAAAACAGCTTTTAGATACTTATTATCTCAGTGATTTTGAGCAGGTACAGATGTACCGTGCGATTTTTGGTGGGGCGACAACATTTATCGGTTATCCGACCAGCGAGGGAAACGGAGCAATGCTGAGTCTGAACAATATTATTGGAATTTCCAATAGCTGTAAGGATGTCGATGGTGCATGGCAGTTTTTAAGGACATTTTATCTGCCAAAGAAGAGCAGCGACGGCGACAGTGATTACACTTATGGATTTTCCATTAGAAAAGACGATTTTGAAAAATATTGTCAGAACGCAATGAAGGCAGACTCTGACGGCGGAAGCACCTGGGGCTGGGGGGAATTCGAAGTTGAGATCCAGCCGGCGACACAGGAGGATGTAGATCAGGTAAAAGATCTTGTATACAATACAACCGCTGTTTCCGGTGCCGTTTCCGATGATATCACCAATATCATCAATGAGGAGGCAGCAGCCTATTTCTCAGGACAGAAGTCCGCAGAGGATGTGGCAAAAATTATCCAGAGCAGAATGCAGGTATATTTAAGTGAGACGAAGTAAGAAAAAGGATTTTAGTAAGGTTATAAAAAAACAGAATAAATCATGGTTTCATAGGCTGGTGTCAGGAGCGTTCCTGGCACCGAGCGTTCTGGGAGTACTGTTGTTTTTTGTACTCCCATTTCTTGTAGTGATCTATTTTTCCTTTGTGAATAATCCGGTGGCAAAAAAGTTTGTGGGACTGACAAATTACATCAATGTCATTCAAAATGGGGCATTCCGGACAGCAGTTGGAAATACACTATTTTTTTCGGTAGTGGCAGTGCCGCTTGCCGTGATCCTTGGCATGGCACTCGCATTTCTGCTGGATGCAGGCATTCCGTTAAAAAGTGAACTGCGGAGTTGTTTTCTGACACCGCTTATGGTGCCGACAGCGTCTATCGTGCTGATCTGGCAGGTGCTTTTTGATTACAATGGTGTTGTGAATGTGGCAGTGCAGAAGTTCGGCGGAGGACAGGTGGACTGGCTGAAATCTTCAGCAGGTCTTTTGGTCATTATTCTGCTGTTTTTATGGAAAAACTTAGGTTACAATATGATCCTCTTTTTGTCTGCGATGGGAAATATCCCAAAGGATATTATCGAGGTGGCAGAGTTGGACGGGGCAAACCGTTGGCAGATATTCCTGCATGTTAAATTGCGGTATCTGTCACCGACGATCATGTTTGTGACGATACTTTCCATGATCAATTCGTTTAAGGTTTTCCGTGAGATTTATCTTCTGACAGGCGAGTATCCGTACGGTGCACTTTATATGCTGCAGCATTATATGAACAATACGTTTGCTTCGGCAGATTACCAGAAACTTTCCACGGCAGCAATTTATATGTCCTTTGTGATGATCGTCATTATGGGAATTTTATTTTGGGTGGAACATCATTTTGGAAAGGATTTGGAGGAAGAATGAAAAAGAGATCAGAACGAAAAAAATTATGTATCCGCATCTGCCTGACGGTGATCGCAGTGGTTACGGCGCTGATTTTTATCATGCCGATCGTTCTTACCATCAGCAATTCGTTTATGTCGGCAGCGGAGATCACCTCCAACTATGGTTCTATTTTCCAGAAAACGGATACCGGGGGCAAGCAGTACATCTCTCAGACGGTAAACCTCAAATTTATACCGGATATGGTGACTTTCTCACAGTATGCGACCGTGTTATTTAAGAGTCCGGACTATCTGTTGAAGTTTTGGAATTCCGTGATCTTAGTGGTGCCGATCGTGGTATTCCAGCTGGTGGTGGCAGTGCTCGCTGCATATGGCTTCACAAGGACCAGAGGAAAACTTTCCGCAATCGTCTTTTTTGCATATGTGATCTTAATGATGATGCCATATCAGGTTACACTGGTGCCAAATTATCTGGTCTTAAACTGGATGAAGCTACTGGATACGAACTGGAGTATATGGCTTCCGGGTATTTTTTCACCGTTTAGTGTGTACCTGATCACGAAGTATATGAGACGAATACCAGTGCCGCTCATCGAGGCGGCGAAGATTGACGGAGCCAACGAGTTTCAGGTCTTTACAAAGATATGTATTCCAATCTGTAAGGGCGTGATCACAACCTGTGCGATTCTGGTATTTATGGATTACTGGAATATGGTGGAACAGCCACTGCTGTTTTTTAACGATACAGATAAATACCCGTTGTCGATCTTTTTGTCAAAGATCAATGCGCAGGAAGTGGGACTGGCATTTGCAGTGGCGACCTTTTACATGATCCCAAGCCTTTTGATTTTCTTATACGGTGAGGATCAGCTGGTAGAAGGTATCGCTTATCAGGGCGGTGTCAAAGGATAGAAAATGGAGAGTTAAAAAGATGACAGATAGAAAAGATAAAATAAAGAATATCACAATTATATTTTTACTGGTGATGCTGATACTTACCTTTTTTTCCAATACGATCATGAATTATTCGCTTGTGGAAGTCAGCACACAGCAGGTGACAAGCGGTCAGATCACTTCCAAGGTGCGCGGAAGCGGTTCTGTGGAGGCGAGTGAGAGTTATTCCGTCACGATCGAGGAGACAAGGAAGATCGCAACGGTCAACGTGAAAAAGGATGCGGAAGTAGCAACCGGAGATTTACTGTTTACCTTAGAGGATACAGACAGTGATGAGTTAGATGCTGCAAAGAAGAGTTTAAACGAGGCACAGGCAGCCTATGAATCCGCAGTGCTTACCGCAGGGATCACCGTGGCAGAGCGTCAGAGCATTGAAGCCGGAAAGGGATCAAGCCTCACCCAGAAACAAAATGAGATCGCAGCAGCAAATCAGAGAGTGAAAGATGCGCAGGCGGCAGTGGATGCTGCACAGGCAAGTGTCGATAAGATCAAAGCACAGATTGATGCGGTCAGCAACTCAACGGCAGACACGACTGCAGAGGAAAAGGCAGTGTTAGATGCGGATAAAAAGAACAGTGAGGCGCAGGACAGCCTGACGAGTGCGGAGAGTGCTTATACGCCGGTGAAGAGTGCGTATGATGCGGCACTTTCAGGTCTGCAGAGCGCACAGAGTGCGTATGATGAGGCTGTAGCAGAGTATAATGCTGCAAAAAAAGCATATAACGATGAAACAGATGCTACAAAAAAAGCGTCAAAAAAGGATGCTATGGATGCGGCTGAATTAGCAATGAACAAGGCAAAACGCCAGTTAGATACAGCCCAGTCCACTTTTAACACCTGTCAGGCAAACTTAAACAAAGTCCAGGGTTCCTACGATTCCGCAAAGTCCGCAGCAACCGACAGCAAGAATGCTCTGAGCAATGCAAACTACAATCTCTCCGTGAAAAAACTGACTGGCACGAACACCGCGGAAGCAAACAATCTGCAGGCGCAGCTGAACACGGCAACGGCGGCACTGACCGATGCAAACACTGCATTGACCAGTGCAACCAATGATCAGAAAAAAGTGACCGATAAGATCAGTGGCGAGGTGACGATCGCATCTGCCTATAAAACAATGACAGATCTTCAGGAAGAAGTAGAAAAATTACAGGCAAAATCCATCGGAACAGAGATCACATCACCAATATCAGGAACTGTTACTGATATTTCAGTGACAGCAGGAACTACGGTCAACGCCAACGATGTCATGATGACCATTCAGCCGGAAAACAAAGCGTATGTGTTACAGTTCTCTGTGACTGAAAATCAGGCAAAGAAGGTCAGAGTCGGAGATACAGCGGAAATACTGAATAACTGGTACGGAAATGATGTTTCCGCAGTCGTGTCAGCCATCCGCAAAGATCCACAGAACCGCTCCAACAGTATGATCATATGTGAGATGAAAGGGGATGTGTCAGTCGGAGACAGCTATACACTGTCTATCGGGGAGCAGAGCTCCAACTATGACACGATCGTACCGACGAGTGCTATCCGGGAAGATTCTAATGGAAAATTCATTCTGATCATAGAGTCAAAGAGCACACCGCTTGGAAACCGCTACTATGCGAGACGCGTGGATGTGGATGTTATCACATCAGACGATACAAAATCAGCAGTGACCGGAGCTTTGGAAGGTTATGAGTATGTGATCACAACGACTACAAAACCGATCAAGGAAAACGAACAGGTACGTCTGGCATCAGAATAAGCAGAAAGGAATGACACATGAAGGTAAAGCAGTACAGAAAAATACTTCTATTAGTGCTGATGATATGTGCTGCCATTCTTTTTGGCTGTGTGGAACGGGCACTCGGCAGACAGCTTTCCACACAGCAGATCGCATCAGAGTGGTCAGCAGAAGACAGTTATGCACAGATTTCCTGCTTTTTTTCCAAAGATGCAGCAGTGACGAAGGACTATGTGATACAGCTGGAACAGAAATTAAAAACTGCATTGCAGGAGGCGTCAGAGGATACATCGGATGTAAACGGAAGAACGCTGGTGGACTGTTACAGTACAAAAGGGGAACTTACCCTTTATTCTGACCGGGCATCCATTACGGCGAGAGCATTCGGTGTTGGAGGAGATTTTTTCACATTTCATCCGCTGAAACTGTTGTCCGGCAGCTATTTTGATGGAGAAGATTTAAACAAAGACGGTGTGGTCATTGATGAAAATGTTGCATGGCAGTTATTTGGTTCCAACAATGTCGCAGGAATGTATGTGGAAATCAACGGAGTACAGTATCCGGTGCGCGGTGTGGTAAAAAGCGATAAGGGATATTTCAGTGATGCGGCGGACGAGGAAGCAGCAACCGTTTATGTCTCTTATGAGATTTTAGAAGGCAGATCAGACAGCAGTACTGGCGGCATGGACAGCGCAGCAACCAGCACACCGGCAGCGGGCACAACGGATTCAAAAGGGGGAAGTTACGGACAGTCAGCAGGAACGACGCTTGACAGCTATGAGCTTCTCATCAAAAATCCGGTGCAGAAGTTCGGATTCAATGCATTAAAAGAAGCATTGGGATTGGATAAAAGCAGTTATGAGATCGTTGAAAATTCTTCCCGTTTTGGATTGATGAATCGTTTTACGGTATTAAGAAATTTTGGGATCCGTTCGATGAATACAAAGAATATTGTTTTTCCATATTGGGAAAACCGGGCGAGAGCTTATGAGGATCTTGCAGCGCTGCTGTTGATTCTGGAATTGTTATGTCTGGTCTATCCGGTCATTTTTGCAGCCGGGAAAATACACTGGCTGTGGAAACACAAGACGGAAATCCGACAGAAGCTGGTGCAGTGGATCAAGGTGTTCGTGAAAGAGCTGCGGATCTGGATGAAACATGTGAAAGCAGAAGAGCATCCGGTGAAAAAACAGTGGCATTGGAAAAAATAAAGGAGTGGCGGTATTCAGGACAGAATACCGCCTTGATGTATTTATGAAAAGAATTGTTTTATTGGTTGGCGGTGTGGAAACGCTTGCCTACTTTTCCATACAGATGGGAAATGAATGGAAGCGCATGGGCTATAAGGTGTTCTATTTTGACCTGGAGGATGAGAGGAACAGCGCCAAAAAGCTGCGCAGATTTATCAAACCGGGGGAGACAGTGCTTGTCACGTTTAACTTTGAAGGTCTGGAAAAAGAGGCAGGCGTTTACAGTGAAGGCATTGGCTATGTATGGGATGAATATGCAGTTCCGTGTTACAACATCGCAGTCGATCATCCGTATTATTACCATGAGAGACTTGCTGATCTTCCGGAAAAATATTACCACATCAGCATCGACCGGCTGCATGAGGCTTATTTTAAGCAGTTCTATCCGGAGTTTACGCACCGTGGATTTCTTCCGCTTGCAGGAAGCAGATTGGAAGAATTATGTAAACCGAATACCGGTAAAGAAGATGGAAAACAACCGGTTGAATATCCGGCAGAAGCAATCAGGAAGCCTGCTGGGAAAAAATATAATGTTATTATGACAGGAAACTTTACCCCGACGTCTTTCTGTGAACCGTATATCCACTGGATCAATGATGAATATGCAGCCTTTTATCAGGGGATCATCGATGATATCATTGCGCATCCGCATCGCACGGTCGAGGAAGTGGCATTGGAACACTGTGAGCGCGAGATGGGGGAGAATACTTATAAGGATCTCCGCATGGCGCTGCACCGCATGATATTTATTGATATCTATGTGCGCAATTACTGGCGCAGGGAGGCGGTAAAAGTGTTGGTGGACGCAGGAATACAGGTGGATGTATACGGCAAGGGCTGGGATGAACTCACCTGCGGTCACCCGGAAAACATGATCCTGCATCCGCAGACAACCTCAGAGGAGTGTTTAAAAGCAATTGCGGCGTCCAAAATATCGTTGAACGTCATGCCATGGTTTAAGGACGGAGCACATGACCGTGTCTTTAATTCCATTTTAAATGGCACTGTCAGCGTGACCGATACGAGCAAATATCTCTGTGAGGAATTAAAAGAGGGACAGGGCGTCTGCTATTACGATCTTGCACAGATCGAAAAACTGCCGGAACTGGTGGGAGATCTGCTGGCAGATGATGCACGCCGGGAGGAGATCGTAAGAGCCGGAATCCCTGTGGTGGAAGAAAAACATACATGGATCAGACGAGCACATCAGTTGATGGAATGGATTGAGGAAGATGCAGGCGCGGCAGAAAGAAAAGATTGAGAAAAATTCGGGAAGAATGCGAAGAATTCCGCATAAAATAGTTGCATTTTGAAGATAATGAGGGTATAATGTCGGAAGAAATTGGCAGTGACGAAAGCTACGACCGCAAAGCTGTTTCAGAGAGCCGGTGGCAGGTGTAAACCGGTGCAGTGAGTAAGGTCTTTCCACTTTCAGAGCCGGTGATGAAAGTCACAAGGTTCGTACCCTGTATCGTACGTTTGAGAGGTCGGAAGAAGATCTGTTCTTTAACATAGAGAAAGAGAGGCAGAGTATTCCGGCAATATGGGTGGCAACGCGGAAGAGAATACAGCCTTTCGTCCCATGTGTTTTGGCACAGGGGCGGAAGGCTTTTGTGTTATAAAAAAGAAAAAGGAGCTTAGAAAAAATGATCGATTTAAAATTTTTAAGAGAAAATCCGGAAATCGTAAAACAGAACATTAAGAACAAATTCCAGGATCAGAAATTACCATTAGTAGACGAAGTGATCGAGTTAGATGCGAAGGCAAGAGCAACCCAGAAAGAGGCTGATGAGCTTCGTGCAAGCCGTAACACCTTATCCAAACAGATCGGACAGTTAATGGGACAGGGCAAGAAGGAGGAGGCTGAGGCAGTAAAGGCACAGGTAAGCGCCAATGCAGCCCGCCTTGCTGAGTTAGAAGAAACAGAGAAAGAGTTACAGGAAAAAGTAACAAAGATCATGATGGTAATCCCAAACATCATCGATCCGTCTGTTCCAATCGGAAAAGATGACAGCTGCAACGTGGAGATCGAAAAATTCGGCGAACCTGTCGTTCCTGATTTTGAAATCCCATATCACACAGATATCATGGATCGTTTTGATGGAATCGACCTCGATGCAGCCGGAAAAGTTGCAGGAAACGGTTTCTATTATTTAATGGGTGATATCGCAAGAATCCATTCCGCAGTGATCTCCTACGCAAGGGATTTCATGATCAACCGCGGATTTACCTACTGTGTACCGCCATTCATGATCCGAAGCAACGTTGTGACAGGTGTTATGAGTTTTGACGAGATGGACGCTATGATGTACAAGATCGAGGGAGAGGATCTTTACCTGATCGGAACTTCCGAACATTCCATGATCGGTAAATTCATTGACACGATCAACGATGAAGAAAAATTACCATACACACTGACTTCTTACTCTCCATGTTTCCGTAAGGAAAAAGGAGCACACGGTATCGAGGAACGTGGTGTATACCGTATCCACCAGTTCGAGAAACAGGAAATGATCGTTGTCTGCAGACCGGAAGAATCCAAAGTCTGGTATGATAAATTATGGCAGAATACTGTTGACCTGTTCCGCAGCTTAGATATCCCGGTCCGTACATTAGAGTGCTGCTCCGGCGATCTCGCTGACTTAAAAGTAAAATCCTGCGACGTAGAGGCATGGTCTCCAAGACAGAAGAAATACTTCGAAGTTGGAAGCTGCTCAAACTTAGGAGATGCACAGGCAAGACGTTTAAAGATCAGGGTAAAAGGAAAAGACGGAAACAAATATTTTGCACATACCTTAAACAACACAGTTGTTGCTCCGCCACGTATGCTGATCGCATTCTTAGAGAACAACTTAAATGAGGACGGAAGCGTCAACATTCCAAAAGCACTTCAGCCATATATGGGTGGAATTGAGAAGATCGTTCCTAAACACTAAGAAAAAACAGAAAAGTAAGAATAAATAAAAAAGAATGTATCCGGAGGAAATTGATCCGGATACATTCTTTTTTAAAAAATTATTTCTCATAAATACAGTGTGTTCCCTGATGCTGCATCAGTCCGCCAAGACATTTTTTGTTGCAGCGGACGCAGCGGTGGATCTGGTCTGCATGACCATCTTTCAGCTTGTTCACCCAGTCAGGATCAGCCAGTAACTGGCGGCTCATGGCAGCACACTGAATACGGCCATCTGCTAACTGTTTTTCCACAAAATCAGGATCGGTAAGTCCGCCGACACCACAGATCGGAAGATTGGTGTACTGTCTTACCTCATCACAGAATTTCAGGAAACATCCCGGTTCACTAAAATACGGATGGTTTTTCGGTGGGATGGTATTCTCAAGATCAGAATGGTTTGCGAGTGTGACATGGAAGCTTGTAACGCCTGCTTTTTCCAGCATTGGAACAAATACCTTCAGCTCATCCTCGATAACACCTGCATTTCCGTAGTGTGGATTCTCCTGACGGACGGCAAGCTTGTAATCGATTGGCATATCCGGCAGTTTTTCGCGGACGGCAGAAACAGCCTCCACTGCAAAACGGGCACGGTTTTCGGCAGTTCCGCCGTATTCATCGGTGCGGTGGTTGTAAATGGAAGAACTGAAACTTCCACACATACGGTCACCGTGGATCTGGATCATGTCAAATCCTGCTTTTTTTGCGAGAACAGCGGCAGTGCCGAAAGCAGAGGTGATCTCTTTTACTTTTTTGTGAGGCATATTCGTAATATATGGAGCAACCTCATTATTTAAAAGAGGGCGGAGTTCCTGCATGCTGATCCGTTTTGTGAGCACGCCCGGAACATATTTTAACATGGCTTTGATATTGGAATCGGACTGATGAAGCTGGGCGCATACCTTACAGTCATTGTCATGGGCGATCCCGATCACTTTTTCATAGAATGCAAAGCCTTTTTTGTCAAAAAGTGATTTTCCGAAATGACTTTTTCCAACCGGAACGTCTCCGACAATGATCATAGCGCAGCCGCCAGCTGCGATCCGGCGTATTTTTTCAAAGTAATCTTCATCCGATAAACCGAATGTTGTAGGGGCAAAAATAATGCGGTTTTTTAAGGTTAATCCTCCATAATTGAAGGGAGTCTGAATTGTTTCGTACATAATCTCACACTTTCTGAATTGATATTTTACACAGCAGATTTAAAAGGAGCTGCTGCTCCTCATTGGTAAGACCGGTCAATTTGGTGGCATCCCAGTCGAAAAGTACCTGATGGCAGACATCAAAAGCCTGTTTCCCAAGAGGGGTTAAGGTTAACCGGTAACTGCGGCCGGATTTTTTTTCTTTGATCAGAAAACCATCTTCTGCAAGTTTCGCAACGGAGCGCTGCGAATGTCCCCAGTCCAGTTTTAAGGCGCTGGTCAGTTCTGATGGGGTACACTCAGGATGTTTGCCCACATAAATGATAAAGTACATCTGACCAAAGTTAAGACCTAACTCATGGAGCTTTTCTGTTGTGTAAGCAGCAAATTCTTTATATAGTTCAGTTGTATAGTAGGAAAGAGTTGATATTAGCATAAATCCTCCTTACATCGCAAAGCGAAATCCAATTTTCATATCGAAAACTGAGTATTTACGTTTCCAACTGCACACAGTATAAAACCGATACTTGACTTTGTCAAGTAAGAAAATAAAAAAAGTTGTATGGGTTTTTGACCGGATGACTTGTGATCTTTTATCATTCGGGTGAAAACCCATACAACCGTTCCTGCTTATTCAGAAATATGGTTTTCGCGCATATATTCACCAATTTTTTTATCACAGGCAAGAATGTGGTTTGCAAGCCAGTTCAGTAAAAACTGGATCAGATCAAGAAGATATACCTGCTGGTTGTCATCCAGATCCTCCATTTCATCCAGATCGATATTTACAAGACGGTCTACAAATGCAGCGTGTGCCCGTTTCTGTGAAGGAAGTTCAGGATAATGGATGCGCTCCATCAGAGCCTCTTCCTCGCTGAAATGTAATTCCGTATAATCTCTCAATTCTGCCAGCAGACGCATGATCTCATCGTATTTATCATGTAAAAGCTGGTCGTGGATGAGGTCATTGGTATCACTGATGATCTCAAACAGCTTGCGGTGCTCATCATCGACAAATGTGATGCCGGTTTTGTATTTGTCCGTGAATGCAAATGGATCCTCTGTAGATTCTTCCGTAGGGATCATTTTCCCGATCATCATATCGCTGCTTAAAATATGATGATAAAGCCAGTGCACGAGGTAAGTAAGAAGTTCATTTAACGATCTCTTGGCATTGCGTGGTGATGTGGTATCCAGTTTAAATTCATTGATCGTCTTTGTAAATGCAGCGTGTTCTGTCTTCTGGAGGGGAAGCTCAGGATCATGGATACTCTCCATATAAGCCTCCTCATGAGCAAGGTGCGTAGCTGCGTAATCTTTCAGGTTTGCGATCAGGCTTTGACCGATGGCTGTCACATCCTCTGTTTTCTCAACTAATTCGAATGCTTCATTTATCATCTGGAACAGACGCTTGTGTTCTTCATCGATTGCATCAATATGAAGCATACAGTCTTCTGTAAATTCGTACATAAAATCCTCCTTTTGTGTGTCATAAATCCAGAGCGCTTACGGAAAAGCGCAGTGGAATGTCTTTCGTTTTGCAACATTTATGACATCATCATAGCACATGCTGGAAGAAAATTACAGTTGTTTTCGTGGAAATTATGCCATACTTTTACAGGTACTGCGGATGAAATTTGCAATAATCCTTTTCATCGATTCAAATTAATGATATAATTTTTCTGAAATGTTGACAGATATACATTTTATCTTTCTAAAATGTTGATGATTTACATTAAAAAGTATTATTTATGTTGACCAGAGGTGCCTTATGTTAAAAAGAAAAGCAACAAAGTTTATGAAAAACTGGATAAGCACAAAGGATAAGAAGTGCCTTGTCGTTCAGGGTGCCAGACAAACAGGAAAGACATATACCGTTGAACGTTTTGCCGAAGAAAATTATGAAGAACTGGTTGAAATTAATTTTAAACAGATGCCTTCTGCGATGGAGATATTTTCTGGAGATCTTACCGTAGATGCTATGGTTATGGGTATGCGGTTCCGCTTCCCTGAAAAGAAAATTATTCCTGGAAAAACATTGATTTTTCTGGATGAAATTCAGGAATGTCAGGAAGCGGTCACATCACTTAAATTTTGGGCGATAGATAATAAATATGATGTAATTGTATCTGGCTCACTTCTTGGAATCGACTACAAACGTGCCTCTTCTTATCCGGTTGGATATGTTGATTATTTGAAAATGTATGGGATTGATTTTGAAGAGTTTCTGTGGGGAATGGGAATATCCGGGGATATGATAGAAAATCTCTGTGGTTATCTGCGTTCTAAAATGATTGTGCCTGAAGCAATTCATTCGCAAATGATGAATTATTACAGACAGTACATTGCAATAGGTGGTATGCCAGAGGCAGTACAGAAATATATAGACACAAAAGATTTTAGGGAAATTGACAGGATACAGCGCAGCCTCTTACAGGGATACCAGTATGACATAGCACATTATGCAACAGCTGAGGAAAAGGTAAAAGCAGAGAAGTGTTATCTTTCTCTTGCAAAACAGTTACTGGATAAGGAAAACCATAAATTTCAATATAAAGAGGTCGAGCATGGTGGTCGGGCACAAAAATATTTTTCAAGTATTGAGTGGCTGCTTCGTGCGGATATGGTGCATTTATGCAAACTAGTAACAGATGTCAGATTTGATCTGGATGACTATGCAAGAGATGACTTTTTCAGGGCATACACAACGGATTTATCTCTTTTGATAGCGATGAAAGATTTTTCATTAAAGCAACATATCGTAGAAAATACGTTATTCGGAAACTCAAAAGGCGGTATATATGAATGTGCCATAGCAGATGCACTTTACAAGAAAGGATATCCGTTATATTTCTATAAAAATGAGACAACCAAGAGAAAAATTGATGTTATGATCCAAAAAGATGGTGTGGTAGTTCCGATTGAGGTTAAAAGTGGAAATACGCGGGCTAATTCCTTAAAATCTATTTTGAAAATGAATGCAGACATTCCTTATGGATACAAGTTTGTTGATGGTAATATAGGTGTAAGTGATGATGGTATCATTACATTACCGTTATATATGATCGCGTTTATTTAAAGTATTATTTTTTTAAAAATATTATCACTGAATTCCCATAATACATTGTAGCTGTAGTTCCCGGTTATTACTTGGTATGTTATAATAACATGGTAAAAAATATCACGAGGACAATTGCTGTAGTTCCCGGTTATTACTTGGTATGTTATAATCCACGACGAGCCTTAGAACGAGCAAAAGATGCTGTAGTTCCCGGTTATTACTTGGTATGTTATAATCGCCAAATTCGTAACACTTACATGGTTCAGCTGTAGTTCCCGGTTATTACTTGGTATGTTATAATCGCCAAATTCGTAACACTTACATGGTTCAGCTGTAGTTCCCGGTTATTACTTGGTATGTTATAATAAGTCAAGCTGTGCTTCCGGTAAGAAAATCGCTGTAGTTCCCGGTTATTACTTGGTATGTTATAATAAATGGTGGGATTAAGTAGCACATCCAGCGGCTGTAGTTCCCGGTTATTACTTGGTATGTTATAATATGCTGACTATGAATGGACTGCTCAACAAGGCTGTAGTTCCCGGTTATTACTTGGTATGTTATAATAGTTTTTTTTAAATTGTCCTTTTTCACGCAGCTGTAGTTCCCGGTTATTACTTGGTATGTTATAATCCACTTGTTAATAAAGCGGTTACTTGAATAGCTGTAGTTCCCGGTTATTACTTGGTATGTTATAATTCCTATTATATATGCACCTGTTCCAAGTGCGCTGTAGTTCCCGGTTATTACTTGGTATGTTATAATTTCAGGCAGCAGGAGCAGTGACGAACCCGTGCTGTAGTTCCCGGTTATTACTTGGTATGTTATAATGCAAACTTTTTAGCTGTGTCTGCATTCGCTGCTGTAGTTCCCGGTTATTACTTGGTATGTTATAATCTATGTATCCCATAAATGCTGTCAGAACGAGCTGTAGTTCCCGGTTATTACTTGGTATGTTATAATAGATGTATTCTGAACCGCTATTGCGCTGCAGCTGTAGTTCCCGGTTATTACTTGGTATGTTATAATCACTTTGTATTATAAGGGCTTGTCTATCACGCTGTAGTTCCCGGTTATTACTTGGTATGTTATAATGCGACGGAGCAGGCGGCACCGCAGAAGGCGGCTGTAGTTCCCGGTTATTACTTGGTATGTTATAATACCGCTATTGCGCTGCAACATCCACAAGGAGCTGTAGTTCCCGGTTATTACTTGGTATGTTATAATTCCACTCCTTTTCTTGAGACCATGTTATAAGCTGTAGTTCCCGGTTATTACTTGGTATGTTATAATAATAAAGCAACAAACATGTTGATTATATTTGCTGTAGTTCCCGGTTATTACTTGGTATGTTATAATCCTAGTCTGTCAGCTTATTACTTTGCGGACGCTGTAGTTCCCGGTTATTACTTGGTATGTTATAATAGTGCGAAAGCCATCCCATAAGGGATAGCAGCTGTAGTTCCCGGTTATTACTTGGTATGTTATAATCAGCAGAGAAAACAGAGGAAACATATTGTCGCTGTAGTTCCCGGTTATTACTTGGTATGTTATAATTCATCAATAAACGATTCCCAAACAGATTGGCTGTAGTTCCCGGTTATTACTTGGTATGTTATAATAGGGAACGGTAAACCCTGCATAATCCCAGTGATTATGCAGGGTTTTATCTTTCAAAAAAACAAGTAAAAAGTGATTTTAATAGATGAAAAAAACTCATTTTAAGTTTTTACATCGTAAAAGGAGCCTGTTCATTCGTGAATCACTTCTTTATGCAGCAAAGCAGCAAGAGTTTTACTGCTGAATGAACAATAACTTACTTTCTGTAATATCTATAAAAAATATCTGCCCAATAAAGTTATTTATATGATATCATGGATACTATAAAGAAATCCTATTTGATACTTTTTCATAGTTTTCAGTCAAATGAAGTAATTAATTAGAGGCGGTACATATTTACAAATAAGAAAGACGGGCAAATAGCACAAAAATTTCATAAAAACACAATAGATAATTGCGAAACTCCTCCTACTCTTCTTTCAATTGTTCAAAATCAACAAAAACATTCAAGACACGCTCTCGCTATGTGTCACTCGCAACGGTGCTAAGAAGCCAGGAACAACTTACAGTTGTACCTGCCTTCTAAGTACCGGCGGTTCCCCAATGTCTTTCATGTCTTTTGTTAATTTTTCACAATTCAATTTAGCTTTTCATGAGTTTCGCAATTATCTAATAAAAACACAATACAAAAAGGAGTCCCCATGCAATCATACAACGACCTACAATCACAATTGAAAACAATAGACCATAAAAGTTACCCATTATACAAATCCTTACGCGGAAGTTATCAGTTTCCAAAATACATAATGTCCATTGACCATGTGCAGGGTGATCCGTTTGCGGCACCATCGGATGTGAGGGTGACAGTAGATACAAAGGCAGCCGGATTCCCGGCATTTGCGATGAAGGATAAGCTGACAAGAACCGCATTGGCGGATGAACTGCTTCGCAATTTTGCGGCAAAAGTGAATCAGTTTACCTTTAAAGCGAAGGGCTCCGGGAAAAGCGGGCTGATCTCAGTGACACACTGCGGACAGGAAGTGCTGCAGAGGACAGCATGTGAAATCAGTGAAAAAGAGATCACCGCCAGATTTGCAGTCGGGTTTCCTGCAAATGGAAGAACGATCAATGCAAAAGAACTCGAAAAAATCTTATTTGAATATCTGCCACAGTGCGTGGAGCAGTCTTTTTATTATAAAAATCTGAAAGCGCAAAAAGTAAAAGAGGCTGTGGAACTGGCAGAAGATCAGCAGGCAATCCGTGAGAAGCTGCCAGAACTTGGGCTGGCTGCGTTTGTGGCGGATGACTCCGTGCTGCCAAGGGAGAGCGGTATCTCTTCCAAGCCAATGAAGCAGTCTGTAAAATTTGTTTCTCCGGAAACAATGCGCGTGACATTAGAACTGCCGCACCGGGGTAAGATTACAGGAATGGGAGTTCCCAAAGGAATCACCCTGATCGTAGGCGGCGGTTATCATGGAAAATCTACGCTTTTAAATGCGTTGGAATTAGGCGTATACAATCATATTGCCGGAGATGGCAGGGAGTATGTGATCGCAGATGAAACGGCACAAAAGCTCCGCTCTGAGGATGGAAGATTTATCAAAAACGTAGATATTTCCATGTTTATCAATGATCTTCCAAACGGTAGGGATACGAAGGATTTTTCGACTGCTGATGCGAGTGGAAGCACGTCCCAGGCGGCTGGCATCGTGGAAGCGGTTGAGGCTGGCAGCAGACTGCTTTTGCTGGATGAGGATACTTCTGCCACCAATTTTATGGTGCGGGATGCCTTTATGCAGAAAGTTGTGAGCCCGGACAAAGAGCCAATCACACCGTTTTTATCCAGAGCAAGGGATCTGTATGAAAAAGCAGGAATTTCAACCATTCTGGTTGCGGGAAGTTCGGGAGCATTTTTCCACATTGCAGACACTGTGATCCAGATGGATCAGTATGAACCTGTGGATATCACAGAGAAAGCAAAGAACCTGTGTGGACAATTTCCAATCATGCAGGAGACAGCAAAACCATTTGTTTTACCGGATAGCCACCGTGTCATGGAAAAAGACAGGAATGGAGCGGTAAAACGCAGGGACTACCGGAGCGGAGAAGTGAAAAAAGGCGAGCCAGAGCGCTTGAAGGTAAAGACGCTTGGAGTGGATGGCTTTATGCTTGGAAAACAGAATGTCGACCTGCGCTATATCGAACAGTTGATCGACAGCGAGCAGACGGCGGCACTGGGACTGCTTTTGAAATATACTGTGGAACATCTGGTGGATGGAAAGCGTACCATTTCAGAAACGGCACAGTGGTTAGAACAAAAGTTAGAGCAGGAAGGAATGGTATTTGCCGTAGAGCATGGCGTTATCTCCGGTGGATACGCAATCCCAAGAATTCAGGAGATATATTCCTGCCTGAACCGCTATCGGGTGTAAATTATTGTAAAAATGAAACAGAGTATATTTTTATAAAATTCCTGAATATAGAACAATGTAAAGTATTGTGTAAAGGAGTTTCGCAATCATCGGTTAAGGAAGGAAGTTTATTATGCGTCCCAAAATCACAAAACAGAATATAAAAACGCTGTTGGAAACAAAGTTTATCAAAGTATTTGATCTTCAGTATGCCGGAGGCAGGCATTACTATAATGCAACAAGACGGAGTGCAGATGATCTGGTGGCAGTGAAGTCTACGGAAGAATTTCAAAATATGCTTCCGGATGCGGTGAGCTGCATCGTGATCTGGAATCCATCCAAAGGTGAGCCGAAGCTCCTGCTGAATCGTGAATTCCGGTATCCGGCAGGACAATTTTTGCTGAGTGTCCCGGCGGGACTGATCGATCCGGCAGATAAGGTGGAAGATGAACCATTGCTTGTGACTGCAAAAAGAGAACTGCGGGAAGAGACCGGAATAGAGGTTTTGGATACGGATGAACTGGAAGTGGTCAATCCATGCCTTTTCAGCACACCGGGAATGACGGATGAGAGCAACGCACTTGTGAAAATCGTGTTAAACCGGGATACTTTGACAGGCATGTCACAGGACGGTGCAGAGGGAAGCGAGTGTTTTGACGGCTTTTCTTTTCTGACAAAAGAGCAGGCGCAGAAAATTTTAAAGGACGGTGTTGATGAGTACGGCATTTTCTATTCCGTGTATACATGGACAGCATTGACCTATTTTGTGGCAGATATGTGGAATCGAAACCCTATTTACAAATGCACAAAAAAATAGGATAATAGCTGTGAAAATAACAACATATTCTTTATAAGAAGAAACAGCATTCCAAGAATGCAAAGCCTTTCGAAAGGTATAAAGTATTTTTGGATTGCAAAGCATCGGAAAGATGTTTTAGAAGGTAATACATATGGAAATTGAGAGATTAGGTGAAAATAAGATCAGATGTGCACTGTCTGAAGAAGAAATCCGTGAAATGGGATACAATATTGATGAGATTATCGGAAATACTGAAGTGACGCAGGAGTTTATGCGCGCGGTGGTGGAACTGGTAGAGGAGCAGGGCAATATCAGTATGCAGAATATTTCACCGGTAGTGAAGGCAGAACTTTTGCAGGATCACAGCATGGCGATCACGTTTGGCGGAGATTCCGAGATGAGCTTTAAGAATCTTGTGGATACGGTCGGACAGCTGATGAACCAGCTCGCACCGGAAAAATTATCAGAATTTCGGCAGATGAATAAAGAGGAAAAACAGAGTGCTATCGATGATTTCCTCGAAAAATATAAGGCAAAGCACAGCCAGGATGCAAAAAAGACAGAGACAGAAGATGCAAATTGTACTGAGCAGAAAGAGGACAATGAAATTTTTGAGACATCGGTTCCGTTTAGTCTGGAGTTTTCCAGTCTGGATGAAATGCTGCGATTGGTCCGTCTGGCACCATTTACAGAAAAAATGCCTGCAAGCAGTCTTTATAAATTCCAACAAAAATACTATCTTGTGATGGATCTGATCCATTTTTCAAGGGAAGAATTACGGCCATTTGCGTTTACAATTGTAGAATATAACAATTGCCGTTATGCTGAGGTCGGACAAATTGCATTTATAAAAGAACACGGAAAATGTATTGTAGAAAATGAGGCACTGCAAACGCTGATGCAATTGTAAAAAGTGATGAAAATTTTTCAGGCAATAGACAAATGTGCCAAATGTCAGAAAAAATATTGTTACTTTTGCCGATGAATTTCATGCGCTAAAATCTACCATATATGCTATTATAGTTGAGGCGCACGTACGAGATATAGTGCACTGCAAATGAAAATATGTTATGTGGGAGATTGGTTATGAGCAGAGAGCAGCTTTTAGAACTTGAAGATGTGAAGAGAAGTTTACTGGTACAGGCATACCGTATGAAACAGGAGCATCCGCATATGTCGCCGGTTGGAATTGAGATGGAGATGTATTCTGCTTTGATGGCTGAAGTAAAAGAGATTACAACGAGAATCCAGATGAGCGCAGAGGCATAGGTGACAACCAATAAGTTTTTCGGGCAGGCTTTTTCAGAGATGAAAGAACCTGCCTTTATTATGACAGAAAATACGATTTGAGTTTCTGTCAATAGATGATTGAAAAAAGAGGAGAACAACCATGAATTTTGCAGAGAGAAGAAAACAGGTTTTTGAGAAAATGGAGAGACAGTCAGCGCTGATCTTATTTTCCGGTATTGAGAGCCATGTGAGTGCAGATGAATATGCACCATTTGAGGCAGACAGAAACTTTTTTTATCTGACAGGATTAAGAAGAGACCATATGATTCTTTTGATGAAAAAGACATTGAAAGAGGAGCAGGTGATTTTATTTATCGAAGAAGCAGACCCGACACAGGAGCGTTGGTACGGAAGAAAAGTGACAGTGGATGAGGCAAAAGAGATTTCCGGTATCGATAATGTGATGTTTTTAGATTCTTTTGAGGGCGCTGTTGACCGCATGATGGCAAGGGAAGATATTGACAGCCTGTATTTTGACTGTTACAGATATCAGTTTGAGGACATGCCGGATTACAATATGATCAAAGCAAAAGAATTTGCAGAAAAATATCCGGGACATGCAGTGAAAAATATTTCGCAGGTGATCGCAGAACTGCGTATGCAAAAAGACGGGGATGAAGTAGCACTTGTGCGGGAGGCAATCGGCATTACCGATAAAGCATTGCAGTATGTGATGAAACATTTAGAGCCAGGAATGGCAGAATATCAGGCACAGGCTGATTTTGAATACATGATCCGCTATAACGGAGCGGAGGGAACTGCATTCCCTACCATCGCAGGAAGCGGTGCAAACGGAACCATGCTTCACTACGACACAAACCTTGACATTTGTGAGGATGGTTCTTTACTGCTGATGGATCTCGGGGCAAAATACCGCGGATACTGCGCAGATATCACAAGAACTTATCCGGTAAACGGAACATACACAGAGCGCCAGAGACAGGTTTACGACATTGTTTTAGCTGCAAACCGTGAGGTCGCAAAGACTGCAAAACCGGGCATGACGCTAAAAGAGTTAAATGAGATTGCCAAGAAAGTGCTTGCAGCAGGCTGCATGAACCTCGGTCTGATCGAAAAAGAGGACGAGATCGATACTTATTACATGCATGGCGTATCCCATCATCTTGGAATCGATGTGCATGATGTCACAGCGGCTAGCAATGAAACATTACAACCGGGTGCCATCATTACTGATGAACCGGGACTCTACATTGACGAATGGGAGATTGGAATCCGTATCGAGGATGATCTTCTGATCACAGAGAACGGCTGTGAGTGTCTCTCAGAGGCAATTATCCGTGATCCGGACGAGATTGAGGCATTTATGAAAGACAGATAGAAATGAGGCAGAAATGAGTTGACCATTTCCGGTCACGATTATATAATAGCAATGGAAATTTTTTAGGAGGTGACATTCATGGACAGTTGTGATAGTGCGGGGCGAAAGAACAAAACCGATGGATTTTCTGAATGCTTTGGTACAGGGCAGATGTCTGTGGGCGTCTGACCTCTGTGATAATAGAATATGCCTTCTGAAACCACCGGTTTACATGCCTATACAATAGAGTGCACGCTTCGCGGACAATCTATTGTCATGAACTATAACAGCAGGAACTTACACATGCTGCTTGGAAGTAAAGCGGTGGTTTTTTATGCCCTTTTTTCAGGGAGAACAGGAGGCAGGAATGCAAAAAGAAGTATTAAAAGAACCGACTTATGTAGAAGAATTATTAACATTATTCCGAAGCAATCTTGGAAAAGAAGAATTGCTCGAAAAAATCTCCGATTATCATGAGAGCGACATTGCGGATGCAATGGAGCAGATGACACCGGAGGAAAGAAAAAAACTCTATCCGTTGCTTGGAGAGGAGTATATTGCGGAAATCCTTTCCTATACCGAGGATGCGGCAGAGTATTTGCAGGAGATCAACCTGGAAAATGCTGCCAGAGTCATTTCGGAGATGGATTCCGATGATGCGGTCGATGTTCTGGAGAATCTGGATGCGGATACCAAGACCAGGATCGTCAATCTGCTGGATGATGATGCGGAAAAAGATGTAAAACTGATTTTATCTTATGAAGATGATGAGATCGGCAGCAAAATGACAACGAATTTTATCGTCATAGGAAAGAATCTGAACATCCGTCAGGCAACGCATGAGCTGATCCGTCAGGCGGGAGAGAACGATAATATCTCAACGATCTATGTAGTAGATGAAAATGAGCAGTATTATGGAGCGATCGACTTAAAAGACCTGATCGTGGCAAGAGATTATCAGGATCTGGACGATCTGATCTCGACTTCCTATCCGTATGTGGGAGCACATGAGAAAATCAGTGAGTGTATCGAACGGTTAAAAGACTACGCAGAGGATTCCATTCCGGTATTGTCAGAGGAAGGAAAAATCTTAGGAGTCATCACAGCTTATGACATTGTGGAAGCCGTGGATGAAGAGATGGGAGAGGACTATGCGAAGTTGGCAGGTCTTACCGCGGAAGAAGATTTGGAGGAGACGACGTTTCAGAGTATGAAAAAACGTCTCCCGTGGCTGATCATCCTGCTGTTTTTGGGAATGGTGGTATCTTCGGTTGTCGGAATTTTCGAGGCGGTCGTTGCAGTGATCCCGATTGTGATGTGTTTCCAGTCATTGATCTTAGATATGGCAGGAAATGTCGGAACCCAGTCGCTGGCGGTGACGATCCGTGTGCTGATGGATGAGAATTTAAACCGGAAAGATAAGTTTGGACTGATTTTGAAAGAGATGCGCATTGGTTTTGCAAATGGACTGTTTCTTGGAATTATGGCATTTGTATTTATCGGACTCTATGTGTGTTTCATAAAAGGAAATGCGCTTTCCTATTCGTTTTTGATCTCAGGCTGTGTGGGAGTTTCCTTAATGCTTGCGATGGTGATCTCGAGCCTTGTCGGAACAACAATCCCACTGCTTTTCCATAAGATCAAAGTCGATCCGGCAGTCGCGTCAGGACCACTTATCACAACCGTGAATGATCTGGTAGCAGTGGTCACTTATTATGGTCTGGTCTGGCTGTTTATGATCGAATTATTGAAAATTTAACATTTTGTATAGGTAATCTTTACCTTTTCTTTAGAATAATCCATGTGTATTTTAAGAATGAACCGTTATACTCGGTAACAGTAAAAATGTTACAGAGTATAGCGGAGGTCATTCCAAATGAAATATATCACATTTACAATCCCATGTTACAATTCAGAAAATTATATGCGAAGATGTGTGGATTCACTTTTGGTGGGCGGCGAGGATGTCGAGATCCTCATTATTGACGATGGTTCTTCCGACCGGACAGGTGCGATCGCAGATGAATACGAAATGCTTTATCCAAACATTGTAAAAGCGGTGCATAAGCCAAACGGCGGTCATGGTTCCGGTGTGAACAGAGGGCTGGAGCTGGCGCATGGACTTTATTATAAAGTCGTGGATTCCGACGACTGGTTCGACCGTGATGCTTATCTGAAAATGTTAGATAAAATTAAGAGCTTTGAAATTGCCAGCGAGGATGCACAGATCAGGGAAGCAATCTGTGAAAATCGTATCAGAGAAGAAAATCTGTCAGGAAGCTATGTTGACATTCAGCAAAAGGAACAGGAAAAATTCCCGGATCTGATCATCTGTAATTATGTGTACGATCATCTGGATGAGGGAATCCAGAAACCGATGAATTACAGAAATGTATTTCCAACTGAAAAAATGTGCAACTGGAACACAATCGGACATTTTCATCCATCGCAGTATTTGATTATGCATGCACTTATGTTTCAGACGAAAGTATTGAGACAGTCGGGGGTAAAACTGCCGGAGCACACGTTTTATGTGGATAACCTGTTTTCCTATCAGCCGCTTCCGTATGCGAAGAATCTCTACTACATGGATATTGACCTGTATCATTACTACCTTGGAAGGGAAGATCAGTCGGTCAACGAGAAAGTCCTGATGAAGCGTATCGACCAGCAGATCAGCGTGACAGAGCTTGTTGCAAAAAGTGTGGATTTAAGAGAAGTGAAAAAAATGTATCCAAAACTGGCCGTTTACATGATGCGCAATATTTCAATCATGTTGTCCATTTCTTCAATCCATCTTCTTCTGATCAAAACAGAGGAGGCGTTCCAGAAACGTAAAAGGATGTGGGAGCAGGTGAAGGATTATGACAGGATACTTTATTACCGGTTAAGATGTTCTACCTTAAGCGGTCTTACTTATCTGCCGGGAAGATTAGGTGGAAAAATCACAGTCGGCGGCTACCGCATGGCAAGAAAAATTTATCAGTTCCAGTGATAAGAAAAAAGTACAGAGGAATAAAGATATGGCACAGATTTATATTGCATTTGTAGATACACCGGGATTTTTTGCCGGAATGATACGGCAGGTCATCAAACAGAAGTACATTCATGTGGTTCTTTCGATGGATGCGGAACTTGAGGAGGCATACAGTGTGGGACGCAGAAATCCTGCGGTTCCGCTGTTTGCCGGATTTGAAAAAGAGGATAAAAGAAAAATCTTAACGGTGTTTCCAACGGCTGATTATATGGTGTGTAGTATTGAGTGTTCGCTTGTACAAAAGGAGGCAATCCGTCAGGAACTGCATCTGGCTATGCAGGAAAGATTTCATTATCATTATGCAGTTGCAGGATTACCATTTATTTTGTGGAACATTCCATTTTACCAGGAAAACCATTACACCTGTTCTTCCTACGTGGCACGGGTATTAGAGAAGTACGGCGTCTGTCATTGGGAAAAACATTTTTCCCTTGTGACACCAAAGGATTTCATGGAAAAATTTGGACGGAAACGGATTTTTGAAGGAAGTTTGAGAGAATTAGTGGAAATGTCTGTGCAGGATGAAACGGTTTGTGCTGTTGAAAAAATTGCGTAACAGTTCTGTCCAAAAAAGAGGAAAGGTGGCTACGTGGATATGAAAAAGAAAATCTTGCAGACAGTCTTGTTTCTTGGGATTATGTTTTTGACTTTTTATACGTTACTCCATGGACAGAATCTGTCAGAAATTTATCAGGCAGTAAAAAATATGTCAGTTCCGTACCTGATTGCAGCGGCAGGACTGGCGTTATTTTTTGTCTGCGCAGAGGGCAGCATGATCTGGTATCTGCTCACATCCATGCGAAAAAAAACAGACAGTCAGACAACCGTTCTCTGTGTTGTTGGAAAAGAAAAGGTATGTTCTCTGTGGCGTTGTATCCAATATTCGTTTATTGGATTTTTTTATTCGGGCATCACACCATCCGCAACAGGTGGGCAGCCGGTGCAGCTTTATTATATGAACAAAGATGGAAACAAAGGTTCTGACTGTACCATAGTGCTTATGACGGTGGCAGTAATTTATAAAATTGTGTTGGTAGTTTTAGGTGCCGGAATGTTACTTTTTTGCGGCGGCGCATTGAAAACAGAGCTGCAGTCCTTTTTTCCATTATATTTGCTGGGGCTTGCGCTGAACACGGTTGCCGTTGCAGTTGTACTTTCCGCAATGCTTTTTCCACAGTGGATGATTGTCGTTTGGGCGTGGGTGGAAAAGCAGTTTATCCGGCTCGACATCTGGAAAGCAAATCCACAGCGCATGGATAAGGTGCAGACATTTACGGGAAACTATAGAAATGCCGTGGATTGGCTGAAGCAGCATCCGGGAAAATTAATAGTGGTCATCGCCGTGACGTTTTTGCAGAGGTGTAGTGTATTTCTGCTTACTTATATGGTATATCTCGGACTTGGACAGGCGGGGACTTCCATACAGGAGGTAGTTCTATTACAGGCATCGGTCTACATTGCGGTGGATATGCTTCCGCTGCCGGGAGCGCAGGGAATCACCGAACTGATGTATCGGTCAGTCTTTGCACCGGTATTTTCTAAGGGCAGTCTGATCCCATCCATGCTGATCAGCAGGGGACTAAACTTCTATTTTCTTTTGTTGGCAGGAGCCGGGGTTACGGCTGCAAACCATTTTCTTGTAAAAAAGAAGATTTAAACTCTATTTGCAGGACACGGAGCAGCTCTTATGGCGGAAAAATAAAGATTTGATAAAGAAAGTATAAAAGATTCGGGAATATATTTTTTTCAAAAAAAGAATGTGTTAAAATAGAAAGCAATTTATGGAAAATAATCTATGGAAAAGTTTTTTTGATCGAGAGGAAAAAGAGAAGTTATGAGCAATTTCAGGACAAAATATTTAAAAATTGCATGCAATCTGCTTTGGGCAGTGTTTTTATTGATTTTTGCGTTCACATTACTTCCAAAATTGCTGATCTATTTTATGCCGTTTGTGGTGGGAATGATTTTTGCGATGATCGCAAATCCGATGGTGAAGTTTCTGGAGAAACGGATCAAAATTAACCGGAAATATGGTTCGGTCATCATGATCGTGCTGGTCATCGGTCTGGTAGTGCTGGCCTGCTATGGCGCAGGGACAATCCTTGCAAAAGGAATCGGTGCATTTATGGCGTATCTGCCAACGATGTCTGCCAATGCCGGAACCGAATTTTCCGAGGCAATCAATCAGCTGCAGCAGCTGCTGGAAAAACTGCCATTTACGCAGAATGTGGATTTAAGCGCCATCGGAACTGCAATTCAGGATTTTTTGACAAATTTTGTGTCCAGCTCAGATTCTGCAACGCTTGGGGCAATCGGAGAATTTGCCAAAAGCCTGCCGGATATGATCGTTGGCATAGTCGTAGGACTGCTTGCAGCATATTTTTTTATTGCAGATAAAGACAAACTGATCACCGGGGTGGAGAAACATTTATCTGCCGGATTCCTTGCAAAAACAGAACGCATCTATAAACAGCTTGTGCATGCGGTAGGAGGCTACTTTAAAGCACAGTTTAAGATCATGGGCGTTATTTATGTCATTCTTCTGATCGGTCTTTTGATCCTCCGGGTAGATTTTGCATGGCTGATCGCCTTTGGCATTGCGTTTCTGGATATGCTTCCGGTGTTTGGAACGGGAACAGTGCTCTGTCCGTGGGCGGTTATCAAACTTTTTACCGGAGATTACAAGATGGCGGTCGGTATGATCGTTTTATATGTGGTCTCTCTTGTCGTGCATCAGATCGTACAGCCGAAGCTGATCGGCGATTCCGTAGGACTTGATCCGTTTGCATCGCTGTTATTCATGTTCATCGGTTATAGGGTGGGCAGTGTTGTGGGGATGATCCTTGCTATCCCGATCGGTATGATCCTGATCAATCTGTACGAGGCGGGCGCATTCGATACACTGGTCTGGTGCGTTCGGGAAGTCGTGAATGATTTCAATAACTTCCGCAAGGTTGGCGGAGAGAAGAAATAAGGGCACTCTGCCATGTGGAACTGGTAGCTGCGAGAGGAAATCTCATCGATTCGCCGAAAGAAATGATATGTTTATACATTTTTCGTCCTTAAAAGTGTTAATTAAACACATATTTACATCCTTAATAATGTTGACACCTGTGGGGTAGAATTTTATAATGCAGATATATGGAAATAATTTAATGGTTTCTTATAGATTATAGGAGTTGGAGGAAGGCTCATGGAACGATTTGCATTATCACGAATGAAAGAATGGAAAGAGAATGAAAATAGAAAACCATTGATTATTCGCGGGGCAAGACAGGTCGGAAAAACATGGATCATGAAGACATTTGGTCAACAGTATTTTGAGAAGACAGCCTATGTTAATTTTGATAATAACGCCCGTATGAAACAGGTATTCGAAGGAGATTTAGACATTGAAAGACTGGTTTTGGCGATCAGTGCTGAGACAGGAGTTTCTATTGAGGCAGAGAATACACTGATTATTTTTGACGAAATTCAGGAAGTACCAAAAGCACTTACATCATTAAAGTATTTTCATGAAAATGCACCTCAGTATGCAATTGTTGCAGCAGGATCACTTCTTGGAGTTGCATTACACCAGGGTACGCCATTTCCAGTCGGGAAGGTAGATTTTCTTGATTTATATCCGCTGAATTTTAGGGAATTTTTGTGCGCAATGGGAGAAAAACAATTTGTTTCCATGTTAGACAGTTGTGATACGCAGATGGTAACAGTGTTCAAAACGAAATATATAGAACGTTTAAGGGAATACTATTTTGTAGGTGGGATGCCAGAGGTGGTAAAAGATTTTTCGGAAAAAAAGGATTATAATCGTGTTCGTGTGATTCAGAAGAATCTTATTAATTATTATCAGCAGGACTTTTCAAAGCATGCAGAAATAAAGCTTGTTCCAAGACTGAATCTTGTGTGGAACTCGATTCCGATGCAGCTTGCAAAAGAGAATAAAAAATATATTTACGGACAGGTACGTGAGGGGAGCCGGGCAAAGGATTTTGAACTGGCAATTCAATGGTTATTGGATTGCGGATTGATTCATAAAGTACAGCGGATTCAAAAACCGGATCTTCCATTGAAAGCATATATTGATTTTGATGCTTTTAAGCTTTTTTTAGTGGATATTGGATTGCTCATAGCGATGACAGATCTGGATGCAAAAGTGATTATAGAAGGAAATAAGATTTTTACAGAATTTAATGGATCATTGACAGAGCAGTATATATTGCAGCAGTTAATATCAGATGTCGGAGTGATACCTTACTATTATTCAACGCAAAATTCCAAGGGAGAGATTGATTTTTTAGTTCAGGGAAAAACATCTGTTATTCCAATTGAAGTGAAAGCGGAAGAAAATCTGAAAGCAAAGAGTTTGAAAGCTTTTTGTGAAAAGTATCAACCATCTTATGCAGTCCGGACATCAATGTCGGATTATAGAGAGCAGGATTGGATGACGAATATTCCTCTTTATGCAATTAAGTGGATAGAAAATTATGTCAACCAATAAAACGTATAGAAATATATAAGATCAGGACACATATCCTCTAATGCATATAACATTGTGATATGTGTCCTTTTTTTAGGTAAATATAGTTTTTACAGTAATTCCATATGAATGGATTTTTCCGTAAATCCGTAATTACAGTACATCTCGTAGGCAGCTTTATTTTTTGCATTCACCTGAAGTTCAATGCCGTCAAGATTTTTTTCTGCTTTTATCTCTTTTACTTTTTCAAAGAAAAGATGTCCGACACCCATGCCGCGGTAAGGTTCGTCAACCGCCATTGTGTCGATAAAAACAATGTCCCGTGTCACCTGTGCAGGAGATTCAATATGCCGGAAGATAAGTTCTAAAATTCCGATCACATTTCCTTCATTTTCTGCAATATAGAAAGTATCGCCTTTTACGATTTCCTCAAATACTGCCTTTGGCAGAAGCGCATCATTGGGTTTGTAAATATCGGGACGCCAGTTTATATGAAGTGCCTGCCCCTGATTTAAGATGCGGACGACGGAGTCATAGTCGCTCATTTGTGCATTTCTTATGATACAGTTCATTATTTTACGATTACTTTCACGAATTTCTTTTTACCACGTTTTACAACAAGTCCATCTGTTCCAAAGGAATCTGCATTGTAAGCTGTCCTGATATCGGTTACTTTCTCGTCTGCAACTGAGACACCGCCCTGTTCTACGGCACGTCTTGCGTCGGAACGGGATGGAGCGAGCTCTGTTTTTACGAGAAGAGACAGGATATCCATATCGCCGTCTGCAAAATCAGCAGGTGATAACTCTACGGTTGGCATATGTGCGGAATCTCCGCCACCGGCAAAAAGTGCGTGGGAAGCTTCTCTTGCTTTTGCTGCTTCCTCTTCCCCGTGAACTAATTTGGTCAGCTCGAATGCAAGGATTTCTTTTGCCTGATTGAGCTGTGCACCTTCCCAGCTTTCCATTGCATCGATCTCCTCTAATGGAAGGAAAGTCAGCATACGGATGCATTTTAATACGTCAGAGTCTGCAACGTTTCTCCAATACTGGAAGAAGTCGAATGGAGAAGTTTTCTCAGGATCAAGCCATACTGCGCCGGACTGTGTTTTTCCCATCTTTTTGCCTTCGGAATTTAAAAGAAGGTTGATCGTCATAGCGTAAGCGTCTTTTCCGAGTTTACGGCGGATCAGTTCAGTACCTCCTAACATGTTGCTCCACTGGTCATCGCCGCCGAACTCCATGTTGCAGCCGTATTTCTGGTATAAGGTGTAGAAATCGTAGCTCTGCATGATCATGTAGTTGAACTCCAGAAAGCTTAAGCCTTTCTCCATACGCTGTTTGTAGCACTCGGCAGTGAGCATACGGTTTACAGAGAAATGAGCGCCAACTTCACGGAGAACATCAATGTAATTTAAGTCCATCAGCCAGTCAGCGTTATTGACCATCAATGCTTTTCCTTCGGAAAAATCGATAAAACGGCTCATCTGTTTCTTGAAGCAGTCACAGTTGTGCTGGATCGTTTCCGATGTCATCATCTGACGCATGTCGGTACGTCCGGACGGGTCACCGATCATTGCGGTACCGCCACCGATTAAAGCGATTGGTTTGTTTCCTGCCATCTGGAGACGTTTCATCAGGCAGAGTGCCATGAAATGTCCTACGTGAAGGCTGTCTGCTGTCGGATCAAATCCGATATAAAAAGTTGCTTTTCCGTTGTTGATCAAATCTTTGATCTCTTCTTCGTCTGTTACCTGCGCGATCAGTCCGCGGGCAACTAATTCGTCGTATAATGTCATTTTATTGGGTTCCTTTCTTTTTTTGAGTGAACGATTAAAATCCGCAGTGCCCACTCGAGAGCGAAGCTCTCTCGTTCGCGGGCTTCGCCCTATCGTCTAAGAAAATCACAAAATGCATTGTGCAGGCACAGCATTTTGTTCTTTCCTCAGACGGCACTGCTCATTTAATACGCGCAAAAAACCCCCGTCCTTATAAAAGGACGAGGGTTAAACTCGTGTTACCACCTTATTTCATAAGCAGCTCGCACTGCCTACCTTCGTGAGTGTCCGACAACACTCCGGCGCGGTTAACGTGCGCCACTACGTCACAGCCTACTATTGCAAGATATCGAATGATCAAAAACAAATTCGGTGTGAAGCTCGGGGATGTATTCGAATTAAGATTCCGATGCGCCTCTCATCAGCCGGCAACTTTCTGTATCTTCCGCTTAACTGTACTTCTTCCCGTCAAAGCCTGTGTTCTGCTTCAATTAACGCTATTATAAGCATGAAAAAAATGATTTGTCAAGGAAAAAGAAAATTTTATTGACCTAATAATAAAACAACACAGTCGCAGCTTCCCAATACAAGCGAAGCACTTTCACTGTTTCCATTTAAAATTTCATCCACAGCTTTTCCATTGGTAAGAAGTACACGGTCAGCCTGTTTTTCAAGCGGCAGTGTCACGGTGTCTGTGCCGAAATTTCCGGCAATCAGAATGCGTTGTCCGGTTTCTTCGTTGGTGCGGTAGTATGCAAACATATGGTCCACATCTTCATAAGTAGCGGCAAACGTTCCGTAAGTGAAGGTTTCCACGTATTCCGGTGCTTTGCGGAGTGCGATCAGTTCTTTGTAAAAAGAGAGAACGGAATCTGACCGGTTCAGCTGGTCTGTTACATTGATCTTTGTATAGTTTGGATTCTCCGCAAGCCAGGGGGTTCCGGTGGTGAAACCGCCGTGCAGGGAATTGTCCCACTGCATAGGGGTTCTTGCATTGTCACGGCTGTTTTCATAGCAGGCATGAAGTGCTGCCTCTTTCGAACATCCGGCATTTAAAGCAGCCAGATACTGATCTTTGGTGCTGATGTCATCGTATTCGGAAATATCGTTTCGGACACAGTTTGTCATGCCGATTTCCTGTCCCTGATAGATAAAAGGAATTCCGCGCAGTAAAAAGTAAGTAGCTGCAAGCATTTTCACACCGGCTTCATTTCTGGCATGTGCAGGCAGATAATGTGTAGCACCTCGTGGCTCATCATGGTTTTCGATAATATTTGCCTCAAAGCCAACGGTAAGGTCAGCTTTCTGGGTGTCAAAAAGCGCAGTGCGCCACCGGTTGAAATCAAGGGGAGGAGCATCATACCAGCCGTGTTCCCCATAGGAGAGCACATGGGCGGAAAAGTCAAATTTTGTGGAAAAATGACCGTCCTCACCGATAAATTCACGCAGTTCATCCTCTTTTAAATGAAATACTTCGCCGACCGTAAAAGCGTCGTATTTGTCAAATGTTTCATGTTTCATTTCCTCTAAAAATGTGCCGATCCCATGCGCGGAAGCTAACATTTTATCGCAGGAGACAAGTCCGTCATCGCCGTCCGCCGGGAAGGATGGAAAATCAAGATTTTTCTTGATATTGATGATGGCATCGATACGGAAACCGGAAATGCCTTTTTCAAACCACCAGTTGATCATCTCATAGATTTTTTTGCGGACGACCGGGTTCTCCCAGTTTAAATCGGGCTGCTCCTTAGCGAAGGTGTGGAGATAATATTTATTTGTGCCGGGAACTTTTGTCCATGCAGAGCCACCAAAATTGGAGCGGTAATTGCTTGGTGCCTTGCCGTCTTTTCCTTCGCGGAAATAGAAGTAACCGGCGTAAGGACCGTCCGGGTCGGCGAGTGCTTTCTGAAACCATTCGTGTTTGTCGGAACAGTGATTGACGACAAGATCCATGATCAGATGCATACCGTGTTTTTTCATTTCGGCGACAAGGGTGTCAAAATCATCCATTGTGCCAAACTGTTCTGCAATTTTATAGTAATCGGAAATGTCATATCCCTGATCGACAAAAGGGGATTCGTAAACCGGGGAGAGCCAGATGATGTCGATTCCGAGTTCTTTCAAATAGTCCAGCTTTGAGATGATTCCCTTTAAGTCGCCAATCCCATCTCCGTTTGTATCCAAAAAACTTTTTGGGTAAATCTGATAAGCTACTTTATCATGCCACCATTTTCTTTTCATAAATGCTCCGTTTCTTTCATTTGATTCTGGGGTGATTGCGAAACTCATCTCAAGCTGCTTAAAATTGTTCAAAATTAACAAAATTTTCGAAAACACGCTTTCGCTACGTGTCGCTGGTAACGGTACTAAGAAGCTAGTCACGACTAATGTCGTGCCTACCTTCTAAGTGCCGACCGCTCCCCAGTGTTTTCTCAAGCTTTTGTTAATTTTTCACAATTAAATTTACATTTCTTTGAGTTTCGCAATCTCTGCACTTGATTGTATGATACTGTTATAATAGAATATAGAAAAGAAAAAATCTTGCATAAATATAAGGCATTATTGCACAAAACTGCTATACAAATGTGGATTAAGACAGCCTAGAAGGCGTTTTGCAACATGTTTCAATGATGTTAAAGAGGAATCAATACAATGAAAGAAAAAATAACCCTATCCTTAGACCAGCATGAGAACGCCAGACACGGCGAAGAAATTTTTCCACTGCAAAAATATGTGACACCGTTATGGAAAGAGTATCCTTATGTCACGGCGCACTGGCATGAGGAGGCAGAATTTACGCGGCTTGAGAAGGGAAGCTGCACATATCAGATCCATCTTGAAACTTATGAGGTGGAAGAGGGAGATCTGATTTTTATTCCGCCTGCGGTGCTGCATGCGATTTCCAATGAAAAAGAGGAGTGTATGCAGTCGGAAACGTATGTGTTTCATATGGATTTTCTTGGCGCAAAGGCTGCGGATATCTGTGCCATCCGGTATTTGAATCCACTGATGAACCAGAAATTGATCCCGCCGTTTGTAATCAAAAAAGGACATCCGCTTTACGAAAAGGCAGCAGAACTGTTTGAGAATATCAATGCGGAGTATGACAAAAAAACACCCGGATACGAGATTGTTATCAAGTCATATCTGTTGCAGCTTGTGGCAGCTTTGATTCCATATTGTACCCGGAATACAGAGGCAGATGCGATTTTGACAGAACATGCGAAAAAGTTAAAAGAAGTTTTAAGTTATATCGATGCACACTATATGGAGGAACTGACGATTTCAGAACTTGCCGGAATCTGTTTTTTCAGTGAGTATTATTTTATGCGTTTTTTCAAAAAATACATGGGAATGTCATGCGTGCAGTACATCAAAAATGTGCGTCTGGAGCGCGCGGCAGACCAGTTTGAAAATGGGGAGACAAATACGCTCGAGGTGGCGCTCTCCTGTGGATTTTCGAATTTGTCTTATTTCCATCGGGAATTTAAAAAGAAATATGGAATGACGCCAAAAAGATTTATCAGTCTGTCTGCCCGGGCGGCAGATTTTCATGAAGGAAGTGAATAATTACCATTTTTATGACTCATAATATCATCGTGAAAAAAATGTGCGGGTTTTAAAATCCGCCGGAAAGAGGTAGAAAGATGATATTGAGCGAAAAAGAGACAACCGTAATCAAAGACTTACAGACACAGGAGCAGTCCTGCGTGGAAAAATACGAGAGATACAGTAAACTTGCCAAAGATCAGGTGCTTATTGACCTGTTCACAGATCTGCATGGAAAAGAGCAGAAACATTTAGAATCCCTGACACAGGTGCTGTCTGGAAAAGTTCCGTCCTGCGACTGCAACGACAGGGATGGAAAAGATTATAACCCGGCTGCTACCTACAGCATGGCACCTTCCGAGGATAAGAAAACGGACTGTTTCCTTGCAACAGACTGTATCGGAACAGAAAAGCTTGTTTCCTCCACCTATAATACGGAAGTGTTTGCATTCGGTGATCCGGGTGTCAGAAAACTTTTGGCTGACATTCAGATCGAAGAACAGAACCATGCGGAGATGCTTTATAAATATAAAACAGTCAACAGCATGGCGTAACCGTAGTTTAACTTGTGAACTGCCGCTTGCAGGTGGTATTACGGATTCCCAGAGCTACTATATTGCATGCATAATAACTATATAAAATAAAAAATAGAACTGTTTGTTTTCAGGAGCGCTTCCGCTTGTTGTCGCTGGCAACGGTACTAAGAAAGTATCCATCGTGATTTCAAAATCCAATTGACATTGTCTTTTGAAATCGCAATGTCTACTTTCTAAGGACCGGCCGCTCCCAAAATCCTGAAAACAAATCAGTTCTATTTTTTATTCATCCAAGACTGTGTAGCATGCAATATCCCAGTTATGAAAATCCGTCAATTAAGGTTACGAGCGGCAGAACTCAAAGCTAACCAGAGTTCCATAACTCCGGCTTAATTGAGAAAAATTTATCAAGCCTGTCTAAATATTAGTCAATTAATTCCTTGACTTTCCCCACTTAACCTCTTACAATAAATCTATCTTTTTTTATCAAATCAAAAACATAAAAAATACTACCATAACAAAAATCTAATCACCACATCGGTGAACCATTCAGCAGGAGAAAATGACGACATAGATAAAAAACAGTAACAAAAAAATCCATGCGAACAGTCTTGAAGAATATTGAGGGGTTCTATATAATAAACATAGATCATTCGGAAAACCTGTTTGTATACCATGAAAACGGGAGATCAAATGATAGGGAAAAAACAAAAGACATTGGAAGAAAAGAAAGAACAGGTCAAAAATTTCAGACCTATTGATGATACGTTCTTTGAGGTACTTGCAGATGACATTGGCGTGTGTCAGGAAATGCTGCGTATCATTCTGGAAGATGAGAAACTCATCGTAAAAGACGTTATCGTACAGAGCAGTAAGAGAAACCTGTATGGGCGTTCTGTCCGTCTGGATGCACTCTGTATCCTTGGAGATGAAAGAGAGTGCAATGTAGAGTTACAGCGTTCTAACAAGGATCACCATTTAAAAAGAGTGCGGTTCAATGCATCAAGCATTACAGTGCGGGACTCACAGACGGGTGAGAAATTTGAAAAGACAATCGATTTGATCGTTGTGTATATTTCAGAATTTGACATCTTTAAAGGAGGCAGGGTAATCTATCACGTGGACAGCGTGATCCGGGAAACACAGGAAAAAATAGATGACGGATTGGAACGTGTGTTTGTCAATACCGCAGTAAAAGACGGAACAACCATTTCGGAATACATGGACTGTTTTCTGCAAAAGGAAATAGATAATGCCAAATTTCCAGAATTAACCAACCGTGTGCATTATCTGAAACATGAAGAAGGAGGCGTAAACGCAGTGTGTGAAGTGATGAGAAAATATTCAGAAGAAGTCGCAGAAAAAGCATATCAGCAGGGCGAGGAAGCTGGCAAAGAAATTGGCAAAGAAATTGGCAAAGAAATTGGCAAAGAAATCGGTCAACGGCAAGCCAACATCGCCGCCATCAAAAACATGATCATTCGTTTTCAAGCAACGAAGGAAGTCATTCTTGAAGATTACACCGAGTCCGAATACAACACCGCCATCGCCGAACTCCAATCTAAAGCCCAATAACCCCAGACAAAAATCACCCATTACAGAGCCAGTCCGTCAGGGCTGGCTCTTCCACATCATAAAATCAATGCCAAACCATCTGTCAACAAACCTGCCAATTTCTGCCAATTCCTCCATCCCGATTGCCCTACTTCAAAACACCCCGTATACTGTAACTACCCGCGGATTTCCCCGGAAATCCGTGGACAAAAAATCAAGACAGCATACGAGGAAACGACATGAGAACAATCGACGAAACCACCCTGCAATCATACAAAAATCACATCTATACACAGGAAAAATCCCAAAACACCATCGACAAATACATCCGCGACATCCGCACCTTCACTGCCTGGCTGCAAACGCAGGAACACAAAGACATCACCAAGGACTGTGTGATCCGCTACAAAAAATACCTCGAAGCCCACTACAGACCGAGCAGCACCAACAGCATGCTGACCGCATTAAACGGCTTCTTCGAATACACAGGCTGGCACGACTGCCGCGTCATGACCTTAAAGACCCAGCCAAACCACATCTACGCGCAGGAAAAAGAGATGACGCGCGCCGAATACGAAAAACTCATCAAAACCGCAAAAGAGCAGGACAACCTCCGTCTTGCCATGATCATCGAGACCATCGGAGGCACCGGCATCCGCGTCAGCGAGCTTGCGTCCATCACAGTGGATGCCGTAAAGACCGGAAAAATCAGCATATCCTGCAAAGGAAAACACCGCGAGATCTATTTGATACCGAAACTAAAAAGGAAACTGCTCGACTACTGCAAAAAGAAAAACATCAAAAGCGGAGTGGTATTCATCACAAGAAACGGAAACCCGGTGGACCGCAGCAACATCTGGACGGAAATGAAAAAGGTCGCCGAAAAAGCAGGCGTTGCACTGGAAAAAGCATTCCCGCACAACCTCCGCCACTTCTTCGCGCGCACCTACTACAACATGCATAAACACATCAGCTACCTTGCCGACATCTTAGGGCACAGCAGCATCAACACCACAAGGATCTATACCGCAACCACAGAGGAAAACCATGTCAAAATGTTAGAGTGTCTGGAGCTTGTCGTCTGAACGACGGAAAGAAAAAAACACCACATAATGTAGATTATGTAGTGAACATAACGAAAGAATTACCACATAATGTAGATTATGTAGTGAATGCATTCAGTTGAAATATGGTAATAATTACCAATATTTTCCAATTACTATTTTTCTATCAAAAAATTCGATAAACGTCAATATTTTAAGGCTAAAATTCGACAAAAATCACGCTTTTTGTAAAAGGAGCACTAATAACATAGTACTTCTCTAGGATATCATTGTCATTTCTGCACAAAAATAAGACCGGATATTTGTAAATGCCCGGTTTGTCAGCATTTCATGGCTTTTCAGTAAAGAAAATCAGTTTTTCCTAATCCTACTATATTTGTAGAAAATAAAAATCCATTTTTTTATACAATTTTCAAAAATCCAGAGTAACCGGGAAGGAACGAGGTTCCTCCACACTACATAATCTACATTATGTTGTGAATCTTTCATTATGTGATTAAGGAGGAAACCTATGAGAAGGACGAAAGCAAACCGTGCATTGACGTTTGTGATGGCAGCCGCGCTGCTCATCGGTTCAATCCACGGTGTAGGTGCAAAAGAGCAGAGTAAAGACTATGATGCACCGGAACTGACACTGGTGCAGGGTGCATCAGACTATGACCTGACGGCAGGGATCACGTATGACAGTGAAAAATATATCCTGTCCGTTACCGACACAGGAAACTTTGATATCAATGTGGTCGGGGATTATGAGATTTCTTATACGTTGACAGGAAAAGAAAACAGCGTAAAAGAGACCGAGAGTGTGGAGAGCACAGAGATTACAGAAAATACAGAGGTTACCAAAAGCACCGAAGCAGTGTCGGGAACAGAAACGGTGGCAGATACAGAGACTGGGGAAGACACCGGAACACTGCCGGAAGGAAATGATTCTGTGGATGGTGCAGATGGTGCGGATATATCGGAACCGGACAATGCAGATGAATCAACGGATGTAGAAGAACCAGATGGTGATACTGTAAATATCACAGAAGAGCAAACTCCAAAGGCAGCAAATGAGTCACAGAAAGTGATAAACTTCAGCAGAACGGTAAAAGTAGTTGCAGCGGAAGAACCGGTGGAGACATATGCAGTAAATGATGGAGTGGCGACCTATGCGAATGTGCAGGGAAGCTATACCGTGAATCTGGGAACACCAGAGTGGACGGATGGTACACAAAAAAAATTTCGATATACAAATGTAAAGATTAACACAGGCAGTGATGACATAAGCCTGATGACAATAACGTTATCGAACGGAAAACTGCCGGATGATATTTTAAAGGATGCTACCGTAAAGGATGCTACTGGTAAATCAGCTACATGGATCTTTCCAGATAAAAAATCGAGCCAGGAGATACAGAAGAAAATCCAGACCATGACATTTGATTATACAGCCAATATGAATGTTTATGTAACTATTAATGGAAATGATAATGAAGGATTTGACAATATTAATAATAATATGAAACTGACACAGTGGTCAGTGAATGGTCATTATTATTTGTATGTTCCGGAAAAACTTTCGTGGACGAAAGCATATAATCGTGCTATGGGATTTAAACTTGCAGGTCAACAAGGATATCTAGCAACAACAACGAGTACAGATGAAATCGATTATCTCTTGAATTTGAATTCCACAGCGACATGGACAGCAGGAACAAGATTAGTAAGGGCAAACGGATCATTATTAAATAATGATAAAATACAACCCCTTAGTTCCGGTGTTCTTAAATATCGAAATACAACATATGCAGGTGATATAAATCAATACAAAACACATTATTATTGGGCGGCAGGACCGGAGGCAGGGCAGACTGTTACTCAGAATTTGTGGAATAGCGGAGAACCTAATGAATGCGTACAAGCTGCAACCGGAATGTCGGATAACACTTTATCCGATATACAACAATACGAATCATGTACAATGTTGAGGGTTCAAGAGAAATCTTTAAATGATATAAGAGAAGGAAACCTACGAGATAATACATCTATAACTGCACAGGGTTTCTTCGTCGAATTCGGCGGTTACAACAACGGAGCCGATCCGGGACAGCCGGATAACACAAAAGAGGGTGATACCAACGTACAGGTAGTCCTGAAGGACGTAGAGGCAGTGATCAATGACGCGAAATATCTCCCTCTCGCTGATGCACTGGATATGGCAAAAGCATATGATGTTGTTGAGATCATCAAAGACAAAGTGACTGCGGTAAACAATGCAACCCTCAAAAAAGACGTGCAGTTAAAAAGCAACGGAAGGACATTTGTCTATAAAGGAAATGTGGATTCCAAAATCGATGTTGCAGAGGATGGAACGGTCACAGTGACAGGCGGAAGCGTAAATGTGACAGGTGATACCACATTAAAGGTAAAAAGCCCGGCAGACAGCCAGACCTATCAGATCACGACACCGTCAGGTGCGACGGATGTGATCGTGCCGGATACTCCGGGAGGGGACAAGACACCGTATGTGATGAATAAAAACACGACAGATGCACTCAGCTTAAAGATCGGGGATGTGACATACACCTATACCAACCAGAGTTTTGATAACATCACCCTGGTCTACATCCCGGATGCCATGTACAAGAATGAACTGGTGACAAAGGCAGAAGTCCAAGCGGATAAGACAGCAGTGATAAAGTTAGACGATACAAACACCGTTGAGACAAAAGGAGGAGGAAGTGCTTCTGATAAAGTGATCGTAGAGCGGAGAACTACAGATAAAAAAGCAGATGTGAAAATTCCAGCCGGAGCAAGTGCGGACGTATTCGGACATGAAGTGGGAGCAGCACCGACAAATGGCGTGACCGTCAGCCAGAGCAGCACGACTAACAGCGATTATCCGTCGCGTGATTACGTGACACTCACGCCGGGTGAGAGAGTTGTGATTGATGGAGTTACTTATAGAGCGACCGACAGCGTGAAGAAATTTTATCTTGGGACATTCAACACGACGATCACAACCGGGAACAATGCCGAGATTTCCGGCGGTGTGAAACCGGATGATCCGGGATATTTACAGCAGTACACGGTAAAGATCAGTCCTAAGACAAACTTTGACCTGGACAAGGACAATTTTACCGTCACAATGAAAAAAAGTGATACCGGGGTTGCAGAGACATTGAAGGTTTCAGATGTATGCAATGTGGATGCGGATGGAAGCATCACAGTGACAATCCCGCAGGTGACAGGTGACATCACCATCAATGCCGCGGCAAAACGCCAGCTCACGACCTTAAATGTGGAAGGTCTCACTGCCGGCGGTGCAAAGGGCAGCTTCAAGGCAGTGGATGCATCCGGTAACACCTATAAGATGGAAGCCGACGGCAGCATCCAGGTAGACCGGAATGAGGAACTGACACTTACATTTACACCAAATGATTTTGAGGATAAATACTATTCAGACCTGACCGGGGAGAAGGGAGAGAGTTTTTCCATCCTGACAGCCCTGGAGGAGACGACAGATAACAATAAGGATCTGTTTACCACAGCAACATTCAACTGGACAGAAAAGAGTTATGAGATAAAATACACGCCGACCAAAGCGGATGTGACATTAAAAGCAACCTTTACACCATCCCATATCGTGCATTTCCATGTGACAGGAGGAACGGCAGAAGTGACGGACCAGAAACTGGTCACAAAGGAGACAGGGGCAGTACAGTTCCAGCATGTCATCGTGGCAGATGGCGAGACTGTGGATGTAAAACTGACCGACACGACAGCAAACGGTCTGGTTCCGATGGCTTACTGGAGTGATGTGTCAGAATCACCGGGGAATGCAGGAGCTGATGTGTCTACACAAATCCAGAATGTCGGTGGACAGACCTATACCTACACGACACAGAATGTAAAACAGCCGAAGGCATTGAACGTGACCTTTGGGGAGGGACAGACCGTGGAGGTGACGGTAAACAACGGAAAGCTGTTAAATGATGACGGCGCATGGAGCGAAAGTTCCGGTACATACACAAGGATCGTAAAGAACAACGGTTCACTGGTGGTTAAGATCAAGCCGAATGACGGCTACGGCTTAAAGAGCATCACAGTCAACGGCTATCCGATCGACATTGAACAAGCGGTGAAAGACAATCTAATCAAATACGACAGTGCGGCAGGCGTCTATACCCATACCACACATCGCATCTATCAGGCATGGAAAGTGGCAGTCGATCTGGAAAAACAGCACCAGTTTATCTTTGAAGACCAGAACGGTGCAGAGATCAGCAAAGGGGAGCACATCACCGTCATTGATGGCGGAACGATCGCTGAGACCGTCTTTGCAAAAATGCAGAAAGAGACAGACAAGTTAAAAGCGGACAATGAGAGCTTCTTTGTCTGGGTGGATAAGGCAAACACCGGAAAAGTTTATAATGAAACAACGGTCATCAGCAGCCAGACGGCAGATAAAGTGACGCTCATCCCGGTATACCGCACAAACGTGATCGAGGGGGCAGACGGAAGCAGCATCGCGGCAGATGATTTCGTCATCCATGTGAACGATGTCGGAAAACTGACAGCATCTGATGCAAAGAACCGTGCCAATGTGAAGGCATATGATGCAAACGGTAATGATATCACGGCAAACGTGACGGTAGACCAGGACAAATTAAATGAGCTGACTGCAAAAGGGAAGGGCATCTATGCAGCGGCACTGACCTTTCAGGCGGGCACATGGGTTGCGACAAGCATCACGGTGGAAGTGACGGATGACAATCCGACCGTGATTGGAAAGACAGCCCATACACTCACCTTTATGGGAAGACCAAAAACAGAGTACAACGTGCAAGAGCGGGATACATCCGGAAACCTGGTCGGAAACGTACTGAGATTTACAACAGACGGGAATGGAAAAGGCATTGCAGTTAACCTGAAAAAAGCAACCGAATATCAGATCAGCCACAGCAATTTCGGTTCCACAGTCGGAAAGACTTCTCTTGTGGACGCAGCGGACATTGCAAAGCAGTTCGAAGACAAAGGCGCAGACGATACGAAGAGCAACAACAGGACAGATGCTTCTGAGAAAGCGGAAAACTCCAACGTGACAGTCATTGTCGGGGATGACGGAAACTACAAAGTCATCGTGAAAAAGGACATTGACCATACGGTCGAGATTCCGGACACCTGGGGCAATGTGACAATAGACTTAAATGGAAAGACCATCACAGGTGACAATGCAACCGATACCGACAAGGCAAAACCGGGACTGGAATTTGTGAAGGATGGAAGCATAAATGAGCATCCGGGCACAAACCTTACGGTCATAAACGGAACCATCAAAGGTGGTGACGGATTTGAGAAGCACCCGGATGGTGCAGCAGGAATCGGGACAGCAGAAGATCCTGAAAATCCTGAAAACGCAGGCGTTACTGTCGGCAAAGATGGAAACATCATCGGTGGTAACGGAGCAGATACAAGAGATGAGGCAGCTGGAAGTGCCAGCAAAGGCGGTGACGGCGGAGCCGGGATCGAGGGAGACATCACACCGACGGTAAATGGCGGAAGCGTTACCGGAGGCAATGGTGGCAAAGGATCAGACTCTGCGACAGGAAAACCGGGCGACGGCGGAAACGGCGGGGCAGGTATCACGACCGACAACAAAGTGACCATCATCGAAGGAACCGTATCCGGTGGAAACGGCGGAGCCGGAGGCAATGCGACCGGTGACAACAAAAACGATGGCGGAAACGGCGGAACCGGAGGAAGTGGTGTCGATGGAGGTGGAGACATCATCATAGGACCGGGCACAGACAAGCCGGATATCTCCGGTGGTAACGGAGGAAACGGTGGAAACTCCAATAACGGAAACGGCGGAACCGGAGGAAATGGCGGTAACGGAACCGAGACTGACGGAAAGACCGAGAACAACGGTGGCAACATCAGTGGAGGAAACGGCGGTAACGGCGGAAACTCCGAAAACGGAAATGGCGGAACCGGAGGAAACGGTGGAAGCGGAAGCAAAGGTGAGACCGAGAACAATGGCGGCAATACCAGCGGCGGAAGCGGCGGTAACGGCGGAGATTCCAATAACGGAAATGGCGGAACCGGAGGAAACGGTGGAAGCGGAACCGACGGAAAGACCGAGAACAACGGTGGCAACATCACCGGAGGAAATGGCGGTAACGGCGGAAACTCCAACAACGGCACAGGCGGCAATGGAGGAAACGGTGGAACCGGAGAGAACGGCAACGGAGGAAACGGTAACAGCGGAAATACCAATGGTGGCAACAAAGGAAACAACGGCGGCAATAACAACGGCAACAATGGCAACAATGGCGGCAATAACGGTGGAAACAGCAATGGAAATACAAACGGAACCAATACCGAGGTCACAGATGGTAAGACCAATGCCACAGATATCGCTGCAGCGGATGGAAACAATGTGTCCAGCGGAAACAAAAACAACAAACACAACAAGAACAACAGAAACAACAACGGGTCAGATCCGGCAGATGGTGAGGATGTGACAGAAGGCACAGAGACCGGTGCAGACACAGGTTCAGATGATACTACAGATGTCGCTGACAACACAGATACCGGAGCCGGTGCAGACGACAGCATCCCGGCAGACAGCAGTGATGCGGACGGACACATCAGCTTCGCAGACTGCGGATTCCACTGGTATCCGATCATCCTGATCCTTGTGATCGCAGGATACACAGGCGTGCGTATCAAAAAGATCCGCGAGGAACTTGACGAAGAGTACTAAAAACCAATCCCGGGGATATGCCAATATCCCCGGACAACAAACAAAAATGATATATGTAATTTTCCCAAAATACTTACAAATGAAACATCCGGTCCTATAGAGGATATGGGACAGATCCAGGAATGATGTCCAAAAAGATCAGAACCGGAAATACGAAGAACAGGAGGACGAGAACTATGAATCCTGAAAGAAGAAAAGCACTGCAGAAGACGCAGAGGATATGTATCGTGGCTCAGGTAGTGATGTGTGCACTCTATATATCAGCAGGCATCTTACTGGCTGTGACAGGCAGACACTGCGCAGCAGACACACCAATCTATATAGCCGGTGCGGTCATTGTAGCCGGCTGTATGGCAGCTCTTGCAGTGTTTGAATCAAGACTTTCAAAAGAACTTACAGGATGACACGATGAGGGCAGCACAAAGCTGCCCTTATCGTGCTTTTAAAAAGGGATTACAAGGAAGTAAGAGATCATGAAAGACAGAAACTTTGTAAAGGAAATAGAAAAGTTAAAGACCGCCGTCTTAGGGTATGACCGTGAGGAAGTCGTGCTCTACATCAAAGAGCTGGTGGATTACTACGAGAAGAAAAATGAGGATGCCGTGAAGGAACTTTATCTGGAAAAGATGCGGCTTACGACAGAGAACTCAGGGCTGAGATCACAGGTCTCCACGCAGGAGAAAATCTATGCGGAACTTGCGGCGCGCATGGACCGTATCAACCAGTCAGTGGAGAAAAGGGAGGAGTCTGCAAGGGCGATCGTCAATAATGCAAACATCGAAAAAGAAAGAATCCTTTCGGATGCAGGATTAGAGCGCAGAAAGATATTAAAAGAGGCGGACGAGAAACAGAAAGAGATCCTTGCGGAAGCAGGAAGACAGATGGATGTCATCCTGGTAAAGACAAGGGAGAAAGTGGAGAAGGAACAGGCACTCTACTATCAGTACCGCAACCGTCTCCAAGTCCTAAAAAACGGTCTGGACAACATCTTTGCCGAATGTCCGCCGGAGAAAAACATCCCGAATCCACAGAAACAGCCGGAACAGCCAGTGATGCAGGAAAAACAGGCATCAGCAGAACAGCAGGAGCAGTCATCCGGCGACAGCGGACAGATACAGACAGGTGACATGGAAGAGATCCAGATAGAAGAGATCAATCTTCAGGAACAGCCATGAAAGAGGGAGAACAGTATGACCTTGACATGGTCCTCATGAAGATCCGTGAGAAAAAACGGAAAAGGAAGATACGCTCAGAACGCATCGCCATTCTGTTTGTGGTCTGGCTTTTGGTGTTCAAGGTGTTCGGGATCATGCGCGTGAGTGGAAACTCCATGCGCCCCGGCTGCCATTCGGGGGATATCGTGTTCTTCCTGCGGATCCTCCCGGACGGCGTGGACTACGGCGATGTGGTCATCTTAAAAGATATCTCCGGGGAATACCTGATCAAACGAATCGAGGGACTGCCGGGGGATGTCATTGAGGTGGACCGTGAGGGACACCTGACCAGAAACGGCGAAAAAGTGCAGGAGACGGATGTCGTCTACGGCATGTCGGAAGCAGAAGACAGTGTGGACTATCCGTACACTGTGCCGGAGGGAAGTTATTTCTTCCTCGGGGACAACCGCCCGGTGTCCATGGACAGCAGGGCGCTCGGTGCGGCAGACCGGTCAGAGATAAAAGGGAGAGTCACCGGGGTGGTGAGTTTTGGAAAATAAAACAAGAAAAACAGGGTAAGAGGTAAAAGACCATGAGCATTACAGGAGCTTATACGTGGGAAGAGATTTCCCGTCTTGGGACAGAAGCTTATTTCCAGCCCATCTATAACGTGGAAAGGCACAGGATCACCGGACTTGAGGCACTGTTCCGGGCAAAGGACGGACAGGGCGGGTTCCTTGACCCGGAGAGACTTGTGCAGGAAGCGGAGGAAGGCGGCTGGGTGCACAACATCGACCTGTGGATGATCCGGGAGTGCTGCCGGTGGTTCACGAGGTTCGCGGAATACGGCATCACGAGGATCAATGTGAACCTGTCACCGCAGACCTGCATGGAGGAGGATGTCTGGAAGGAGATCAGCAGATGCCTGGACCGGTACGGGCTCCAGCATGGAAAGATCTGGCTGGAGATGACCGAACTCGGAAAGACGGCGGATAACGGGAAGCTGTTAGAGACTGCACACGAGCTTCAGGATAAAAAATTCAACCTTGTCATGGATGATTTCGGCAAGGGCGAATCCAACTTCGTCCGCCTGATGGATTTTGAGTTCCAGAGCATCAAGCTGGACAAGGAACTGGTGTGGGGCATCGGGAGCAGGAAGATGGGGATGCCGATCGTGCAGACACTGCTCGTGTTCGCCCAAAGAAACCACATCTGGGTGACGGCAGAAGGGATCGAGACAAGGGAACAGGCATCACAGCTTGAAAAACTCGGCTGCAACTTCCTACAGGGCTATCTGATCAGCAGGCCGCTCCCGGCAGAGGAGTGTGTCGCATTCATCGCACGGTGGGAGAAGGCGGACATTCTCAGAGAGACAGGGCCAGGACAGGAAAAGAGTATACAAGAGGGAATTCTGGCAGACATCATCACAAGTGCAGGACTGCGCTGAAACAGAAAAGGAGACACATAGATATGGGAAAGACAAAATTTGGAACAAAGATTGTATTCGTTTTCGTGATACTGCTTGGTGCAGGGGCAGTGTTATATGCAAAAAACTGCATGGAACAGATCGCGGCATATGCGGTAAGCCTGACAGACAGTGAAACACAGGCACAGGCACAGAGCCAGCTTGCGGCAATGATCGCATCAGATGTTAAAAAAATGGCAGTCTTTATGGTGATCGGACTCATCATTACGATCGTTGTGGGTGCTGCAGGCATCATCGATTACATCCGAAGCCTTGACCTTGCGTGCAATTATTCGGATTCCCTTGCACAGGGCGATTTCACACAGGAAGTGGAACAGAAATATTTAGAGAGAAAAGACAGCATTGGAAACCTTGCGGCAGCTTTCTCTAAGATCCGTGATACATTTGCCGGACACCTCGGAAGTGTGAAGGACAATGCGGTCTCCCTGAGCGACCATGTCTCCTCCATCGAGAAAAACGTGGACGAGATCAACGGCGAGATGGAAGGGATCTCCGCGACCACACAGCAGCTTGCAGCGAGCATGGAGGAATCCGCGGCTTCCGCAACGGAGATGAACACCATGTCCGAGGAGATCAACAAGGCGATCAGAAACATCGCGGAGAGTGCACAGGAGGGTGCGGAGCGTGTCAATGACATCCATACCCGCGCCATCAATGCGAAGAAAGAGACCACGGAAAACCGTGCCAATGCACAGCGCGTGCACCGTGAGATCAAGGCAAGCCTCGACCAGGCACTGCTGGATGTGGAAGTGGTATCCCAGATCGAGGTGCTGGCACAGGCGATCATGGGGATCACCAACCAGACCAATCTGTTATCCTTAAATGCATCCATCGAGGCGGCACATGCCGGGGAGATGGGAAAAGGGTTTGCAGTCGTGGCAGATGAGATCCGGAAACTCGCAACAGAATCCGGTGAGACGGTGGCAACCATCCAGGAGGTCACGGACAGCGTGGTGAAAGCTGTAAACCAGCTCACAAAGGACAGCAAACGCCTGTTGGACTTTGTGGCGACTGACGTGAAATCCAGCTATGACAGCTTTGAAAGCCTTGCGGATGCCTACAACCAGGATTCCGAGTTTGTGGACGGTTTAGTATCGGATTTCAGTGCGACATCCGAGGAACTCCTAGCTTCCATGGATGGCATGATGAACGCGATCGAGGGCGTTGCAAATGCGGCAAACGAGGGCGCAAGCGGAACATCCGACATGGCAGACCGCATCCAGAACATTACCCTGCACTGTTCCGAGGTGGCAGAGACCACGGATAAGGCAGGCGCAGCGGCACAAAAGCTAAAGGCTGATACGGAGATCTTTAGAGTGTGAGAAAAAATATGCAAAACTTGCAGCACAGACAGACCACATCATCGAATCTATGGAGAAATGGGAGGACAAACATGAGAAATAAAAAGAGAATGCTTGCCGCAGGACTTATATCAGTGGCATTCCTGTCAACTGTGACCGGATGCGGCAGTGCATCCCGGAAGGTGCAGGAACCCCAGGGCATACAGGGAACAGGTGGAACCGCACCAAACAGCAGCACAGCAGATAATACCGCGCAGGCAGGTGTATCACAGCACGCAACAGCAGGTTCTGCCACAATGGTAAACGGCGGCATCACAGAGCAGGAAGCGAAGAGCATCGCAACCGGGAATGCAGGGGTCACAGAAGATGGGATCCAGTACATTACGGTAAAACAGGACTGGGATGACGGAAAGGCCAGATATGAGGTGGAATTTACTGCAGCCGGAGTGGAGTATGATTATGAACTGGATGCATCCGACGGACGCATCCTTTCGGCAGATTCCGAAGTGATCGACAAGGGATACAGTGCATCACAGTATGGCACGGCAGATTCCCAGAACGCGGCCGGCACATCGCAGACAACACAGGGCGGCGTTTCCATCGAGACAGCAAAACAGACCGTCATGGACAAAATCCCTGGCATTGATGCCGGAAACATCTACATCCATCCGGACTATGACGACGGCATATCTCTTTATGAAGGGGAAGCCTACTATGCGGAGGTAAAGTATGAATTTGAGATCAACGCAGAAAACGGAAACATCATCAGCTGGGAAGCAGAATCCATCTACGACTAAGAAAAAGCCACTGAAAGTAAAAGTGGAGACCGTGGTGATCCTGCTCGCAGTGATTGGGATCGTCCTGACCGGTATCACGATTGGGATCAAGACTCACCATCATCTGATGTTGAGGGATATCCATATCAGATTTGAGCAGTTACATGACCGGATCGAAGATCAGGATACCGATACAAACCATGCCAATACACAGGAAAATGATTGATCAAATGTCAGGAAAAGGAGGACACATTGAGTGAGAGAGTCATGAACTTTATGAAAAAAAGGGCGATCGGGGCAAAAGATGTCACATCGATCCATGCGCAGGACGGAAGGGTGATCCTAAACTGCACGGACGGCAGACAGATACAGGCATTTATCCCGGTGAAAGAGTTCAAGAAGGTGCTCGAACCCTATGGATTTATCAGTGTCAACCGCGGTGTCCTCGTCAACCGGGATGAGATCCGGCATATCGAGCGCAAGGCGTATCATATGAAAGACGGGACGGTGATAGAAGGGCGTGTCCGTTTTCTGGCAGAACACAGGCAGATGCGTGACGAACTGCGCGCCAGAAAAACATACGGCGAGATCCTCGTGGAAGGAAAATATGAACTCTATTCGGTGTTGGACAGCCTGGAAAATGCCTTTGCGCTGTTTGAGATCCTTCCGCTTGAGCAGACCGGAAATGTGCGCCAGTTCCAGTTGAAATACTGTAACAAGGCAATGGAGGAACAGACCAGCCTGACCTTTCAGGAGATGATGGAGCGGAGGATACCAAAGATCCTGCCACGAACCGCCATGGACTGGATGACGGTCATGGAGGAGGTCGCAATCAGCGGCAGAACCCATTATCTGCGCGGCACGACCAGAAAAAACGGAAGAGGCGGCAGGTTCATCATCCTCTGTTTCCAGCCCCTGGGCGGTTACTGCGGGTGTGTATTCCTGCCGGTGAGAAATGAAAGCAAAAAACGCAGGCAGTGATGCCGCGTTTGGGGCATATGAGAGGACAGAATGATGAAAATTTTAATAGCAGATGACATGGAATATGCGCGTGCAAATATCATGGAACTGGTGAAGAACATCTTTCCGGAGGCTGAGATCGATGCCTTTAGCGATGGAACACATGCATGGGAAGCAGCAAAAGAGAGAGAATATGACCTGCTTTTTACCGATGTCAGGATGATCAGAATGCATGGACCGGAACTCGCGGAAAAAGTCGCAGAAAAACATCCCCACACAGAAATCTTTTTTGTGACAGGAGAAGACAAAGCCGAACTGGAACAGTTAGGCATCAATCTCAAGCGATGTATCTTCAAACCATACATGATCGAGGATGTGAAAAAATGTCTGAAGGAAAACAAAGTATTTGAATTCGGAGGCTTTGGAAATGAACTCAGACCATAACAGAAATTTTAATGTAGAAGCACTCTAATAGAAAAGCACATATGTTGTTACATACCAATCACAATGCATGGGAGATGCCGGAGTAAAAAAAGGTGAAAGGGATTGCCAGAAATGGCAGTCTCTTTTTGCTTAAAGATGGTAGTAGAACACGTAGATACGTGGTACAATAGAGTTTGAATAGAGGCGACAAATCGAAGAATCCAGCATTTATGCGGGTTTGAAGTGCCTTAAAAGTCGGTTTGATAACAATTTGATAACACTTTGCTAAACTTGATTGTTTAAGAGAAGCGAGTGGTTTTGAGGTAAAGTACAATAAAAAAGGTCTTGCTGAACGAAATGTTCAGCAGGGCCTTTTTTGCGCACTGAAAAAGATTTTTGCGTTCTCGATTTTGTAAAAGTACAGCGCCATTGTACTTAAGTACAATATTTGGGGAACGACACAGCCAGTCGATTCCCGTAGAATATTACTTGAAAGAAAACAACCGACCTTGCATTAATGGGTTGAATTCACAGAAGCGGTCATGCTGGAGCTGTCCTTCATGGAGTAATGGTAGCGCCATTCGTCATATTCTTCTTTGGAAATCTGACCTTCACGGAGTTTGTAGGCCTGTTCATACCAGGCATTAAAGTTGTCAGAAAGCTGAGGATAGGATGGATTATCAAATTTTTTGAGACTAAGACAGATTTCTCCATCAATATTGGTGATCTTGAAGCCATAGATATCCTCTAATGCAAAGAGTGTATGCATGAGCCCGTCATAGCTGTCTATGTTAGGGACGGATAACGCGAGGGGTGACACCCCCAGCGTATCTGCGAGTAAAGCAATGTAATTATCCTTGGGCGAACGTGTACCGGATTCATATTGAGCAATACGCACATCTGCGGATTTTTCATCGAAACCAAGACGGACTCCAAGATACTTCTGTGTCATCCCGCGTAGGGTACGGAAAAAATGTATTCTTTCACCAATAGCCATAGCAAAACATTCCTTTCTTAGGTAGTGAGGTTTGTTACTAATAAGAACTATAACAAATATGTTTAAATAATTCAAGATAAATTAAACAAAAAAGCTAAATATATTTCTTGGAGACTATTGGCTTAAACAAAAATGTATAGTATCTTATGAAAGAGAAAGCTAAACAAAATTGTTTAGTGATAAAAGAAGGGAGGAAAAGATAATGAGTACAATGTTTATCGGAGTAAAAGAAGCTGCAGAGATTCTTGGAACATCAGAATCGTATGCATACAAGCTGATTCAGAAGATGAACAAGCAGATGCGCGAAGAAGGTTATAAAGGGTCGATTATCCGCGGCAGAGTCGATAGAACTTATTTCTATCAGCAGTTTTATGGTACAAGAGATTACGAAAGGAGAGATGTATAATGCCGGTTTACAAGGACAAGAAAAATGGAAAATGGTATGTAATGGTCCGGTATAAGGATTGGACCGGAGCCAACAAGCAAAAATGTCAGAGAGGATTTGAAACTAAGAGGGAAGCACAGGAATGGGAGTATCAGTTTAAGCTTCAAAAGAAATCGGATATTGATATGACACTTGAGGCATTCTGTGAACTGTATGAGATGGATGTGAAGCCGAAGTGATATCTTAAAAGTAAGCGAAGGAAGATGGCAGATTGAAGAATGCTTCCGCATTCTAAAAACAGATTTTTCTGCAAGACCAGTTTATCTTCAGGACGAAAACAGAATCAAAGCACATTTTCTTATCTGTTTTCTTGCATTACTGTCCTACCGGATTTTAGAGAAAAAACTTGATTACAAATATACCTGTGAAGAGATTCTGGACACTTTAAAATCTATGAACTTTGCCGAAATTCAGGAGCAGGGATTTATCCCCTTATATAAACGTTCCAAGCTTACAGATGGTTTACATGATGCCTGTGGTTTCCACACAGACTACCAGTTTATCACCAAAAGTCAACTGAAAACCATTCAGAAAAAAAGTAAAGGTAAAGAATAAATTACTAAAGAACGAAACGACGCAAAAAATCGCTGTATCCATTATATTTGCTGGGATTACAGCGATTTTCTTTTCATACAACTGTCAAAGATAGGATTATATACAAAATCAAAAACAGCTAAGACAGAAGCAGAAAGAGAAGAGGCACGACAGGCATATCTCGATAAGGTTGGCATTCATCGGGACTTTCGGTGGTGATTTCTTCCTTCACATTTTTGGCAAAGCGGAAATGTATCAGCACTCACAAAGTGAGGGCGCAGCTTGACATCGCAGATGACATTTAAGGGGATTGGGGATGTGCCTCCAACAAGCAAAATGCGCCCGTGTGTGTACACGGGCACTGCTTGCTAATTTGCGTTTTATGAATTATGGGCAGGTATATCGTAAAATCGACAGGGAGTCCACTCCAAATGCTGGGTTCCCACTGTCTTTGTCTACACTTTTGCGTTAAATATTTAAAAGATCTTCTTTGCATGTGATGATTTTATCTACTAATTGATTACTGCCAATCAGGCGTTTCAAACAAAGTAAACCGGCTGCATTAGATTCAGCACCACCATTTGAATCCACATAATTAGTAAGAACTATAGGGCGAATATTGTTTTCGAATAGTGCTGTAGCAATGGTCAAGACACAGCAATCAGTGTCGGCACCGACAATAAATACTTGTTTGGGATATTCACCTTCGTTTAATTGGCATAACTTTTGTATAAAAGAAGAGTTTACGCAAGTGTAAACATTTTTTTCGCTGATATAGTCGAAGTATTGTTCATATCCATCAGGGAAAGCCTGTTCTTCATTACTTTCTAATCTTTTCCACGAAAATAGTTTTTCATATATGCTGCCTGGAGCGTTCAGAAATTTTGTTGCAATGACGGCATCAAAGCTTTTTGACTCTAATAAGTTACGTATTTTTTCTGTAAGTTTAATGGTTTGCTCATACCGAGCAAATCCCTTTTGCATGTCTACAACTATTAATAAATTTTTCATTAAGATTTCTCCTTTCTGATGATAAAGAATGAACTTATAGCAAGGGCAATGCCCATGACAATTAATACAATAATATCATTATGACTTATTTTTCGATTGATAACATTTAATATCGGTTCATAAATACTTACTAATGTAAATATTACAAGTAATATTTCGGTTATGATGCCATAAACTTTTTGTTTTTCTGCTGATTTAGCATTTTCAAGAGCAATCTTGTTGTTTAAAAGCAAATCTAACTTTTGCTTTATAAGCTCAATACCGGACGTATCTTTTATAAGGTTCATGAAGTTAATGTCGCAGGTGCTCATATTAGCACTAATAATATTATCGACTTCTAGATTGACTCCCGTATAGATACTTTTATAATTTTGTAGTTCGACAGCACTTAAATTTTCATGCTTCAAATTATCAATCATGCAATCGTAAAGGAACCAAGCAGCTTGCAGATTTATTTCGTAATCAATGATTTTTGATAATGCGGATTCGTCACCATTTAAAACGGCAACGGCTGACCACGAAGCAATTACTTTTGTTTTTTCTCCATATGGTTCTGAATTATATGTTTTAGATGGAACAGAAGCCATGGAACTTCTTATGAAATCCCATTTGGAATCATCTTGAATATCGTGCATAAGACCTGGATCCATGAGAAAGTCTATGGTGACACTGTCATATTTATCTTTTAACGAGTAGAGTGACAATACATAAGATAAACCATTGGATTTATATTGGTGATTTGAAGAAAAGGCTCTTTCTTTTACATCAATACTTGACCAAACTGCATCTATTATAAAAGTAATATCTTTTGAGATAGATGAAGTTCCTTTTAAAATGTCCTTTTGCTCTTGCTTTTTATGATAATAGATTTGTGCTGCTGGAATGTCCTTAAAGTATAAATCAGCCTCTTGGCAATCAGACGTGATAGTTTTTTTTGTTACGAAAATACCTACTCCGTAGTTTAACAAGATGCATTCGATATTATTAAGAGTTATTGAGCCAATTTGATTGTTTGTTCCTTGACAAAAAGTAGCATTGATTTTTTTACATGCTTTCTCGACTTTTACAATAAAATCTTTGGAACTTTGCTTTGTCTTTGTTCCATAATCAAAAAATGAATATCCCATATCGAATGGAATAAAATGGATGATTTCGTAATTCATAATAAAAAGTCCTTTCACAATTGGCAATACTGTTTCATTTCACCTTCAATGCTATTATATAAGATTGCAAGATTAGAGTAAAGTAAAGGTTATTTCGAAACTGTCTTTAAAGAAGTTATCCTGCTTTTGGTTTTTCAATCCAGATAATCATTGTTCTATCTTGTAAGCACACTAAATGAATGGACTTTTACATGATACATAAAAGTAAGAGCACTTCTTGGCATTTGGAGGTTAGTGAAGCATTAAGAGCTAATTCCGTTAATGATTGATTCGTACAAAGATTTAGCAATAAACTACAGAACTTTGCCGTTAACTACTACTTATTGTAACGTGAAAAATATGTAAAAGGAATATCTGGACTGCTATATGTCAAAAATTTTAAATTTAACTTGATAAAATAAATAGGTAAAGTGGGAATTATTAGAATATTGGAATTAAATAAAAATTTCGAAATGAAATAAAGAATTTTGGATAGATTGAAAAAGTCAAAGTTGAATTGAATATTTCAAGCGAATTTGCTATAATTACCTTGTAATTGCGACACATATGTTTGATGGAAAGGTAAGTCTATGAAAGTGAGTTATAACAAATTATGGAAATTGCTTATTGACTTAAATATGAGCAAATCACAACTGAGAGAAAAGTCAGGAGTTACGACCAATGTGATTGCTAAAATGGGTAAAAATGAAAATGTTTCTACAGAAGTATTGTGTAAGATATGTAAAGCACTCGACTGTCAACTCGATGATATAATGGAATTGGTTGAAGAAGTTAGTGCTTAGTATTATATAAGAAATTGAAGGATAGGATGAGAAAAATGTATACATCAATAGAATTATTTGCAGGTGCAGGTGGACTGGCATTAGGTGTAGAAAAGGCAGGTTTTAATACAATCGGATTAATTGAATTTGATAAAGATGCTGCAGACACTTTGAAAAAGAATCGCCCGAATTGGAATGTTATCCATGATGATATTGCAAATATTTCGGTATTAAACTTAGAAGAATATTTTGGAATTAAGTCAGGAGAATTGGACTTGTTATCCGGAGGAGCACCATGCCAGGCTTTTTCTTATGCAGGAAAGAGACTTGGTCTTGAAGATGCGAGAGGAACATTGTTTTATCACTATGCAGTGTTTTTGGAAAAGCTACAGCCTAAAATGTTTCTTTTTGAAAATGTAAGAGGATTACTGACGCATGATAGAGGAAAAACTTATGCTACTATGCTTGAGATTTTCGCTAACACAGGATATACGATTGTTAAAAAGGTCTTGAATGCGTGGGATTATGGAGCTCCACAGAAAAGGGAAAGACTCATTACAATTGGAATTAGAAATGATTTAGTAGATAAGACAGAATATAGATTTCCTGAACCACATGAATACAAACCGGTGTTAAGGGATGTTTTATTAGATTGTCCTGAGGGGCCTGGAGTTCCATATGGAGAGAAGAAACGAAAGATTTTTGAACTGGTTCCTCCCGGAGGATATTGGAGAGATATTAATCCTGAAGTAGCGAAAGAGTATATGAAGAGTTGTTGGAATATGGAAGGTGGAAGAACTGGAATTCTACGAAGAATGAGTTTAGATGAACCTTCGCTTACAGTTCTTACATCACCATCTCAGAAGCAAACAGAAAGATGCCATCCACTTGAAGCAAGACCATTTACTGTAAGGGAAAATGCGAGGTGTCAAATGTTCCCGGATGATTGGGAGTTTTGTGGAAATGTTTCATCACAATACAAGCAAGTTGGTAATGCCGTTCCTGTTAGCTTGGCATATGATGTTGCAAAGGAAATTTATAATTCATTAGAAGTGCTTGAAGAAAATGAAAGGACTAAGAAGGCTATATGAAATCATGGGGATTAAACTTTATTTCAGAAGATAATTTTAAAAAGCATGTTGCTGCAACTATAGAGAAATATGGGGAAAAACTTGAGTCGTTCGATATCAAACGATTCAATAAAAACATTGTCGATCCGATTAAATTAATTTTTGACAAGACGGTCTACCAAACCTCATGGAAAGAAATGGTTGGTAATGAAATTTTTAGACAAAGGGATAAGTCAAACAATAATGATATTGGATATTTTCATCAGAGAATATTTCAGTATATTGATAAGTGCCGAGTTCCTGATAATGGAAAAGAAGGTGGCTGGGATGTGATTTATCAGAATCCAGATGGCATTGTTTTGCCAGATGGAGATATAGTACATACCGTATATGTGGAAATGAAAAATAAGCATAATACAATGAATTCTGCTTCCGCGGGAAAAACATATATTAAGATGCAGAGTCAATTGCTGGATGATGACGATTGCGCATGTTTTTTGGTTGAGGCTATTGCACAAAGAAGCCAGAACATTAAATGGGAAACAACCGTAGATCAAAAAAGAGTTTCACATAGAAGAATCCGTCGAGTTAGTTTAGATCAGTTCTATGCATTAGTTACCGGAGAGCAGGATGCATTTTATCAAATGTGTATGATTCTTCCAGAGGTTATTAGTGATGTAGTAACCAATAGCGAGTCGAAAGTGCCGCATGATACAGTTTTGGAAGAATTGAAGAATATTGCAAATACAGTAGGGGAAAATGACGAAAATATGGCCATGGCTATTGCAATATATCTGTTAGGATTTAATTCGTATAATGGTTTTTCAAATCTTATCCATGAGACAACAGAGACTGATGAGAATATGTTGAAACGCATTTATGCGTATGCGAAGGGTATTATGAGCAATTAATGTGTGTGATGAATGTTAATTTTAGTGTAACGCTTGATATGAAGCTGGAAAAGGTTGTTTAGGATATATAGAAATTATGCTGACTGTATCATAAAAGATACGAAAGATTAGTGACGCATATAGCAGAAGAATTTTGGAGGGTATAAATGGATAAAGTGAATGTAATTCAACATATGAACGAAATTAGAAATATTTTGTCTTATGCAACTAATATTGGTTTCTTTTTTGGGGCAGGGACATCCTGTGCTTTTGGACTTCCTAATATCATGACGTTAACTAGTGAATGTAGAGAACGTTTAAATGAAACTGAGAAAAAGTTGTTAGATAAAGTTGCAAAATCAGTTATAGACCTAAGTGGGAAACCGCAAGTGAGTATTGAAGATATGCTTAATTATATACGACAGATTTGTGAATTGACACAAGGGAGGAAAGACTATAACTTTGGAGGCATTACTGGCGAAGAGGCAGCCAATTTGGATAGGAAAATTTGTGAGGCAGTATTTACTGTTATTAGAGAAAAGGAAGAACAGGCTGATATTGCTGAATTGAGAAAATTTGTGGCATGGTATGATTCTGCGAATAGGCATTTTTTGAAAGAAATATATACAACGAATTATGATATGCTTATTGAAATGGCGTTAGAAGCCAACTACACGCCTTATTTTGATGGCTTTAGTGGTTCATATGAACCTTTTTTCTTCCCAGAGAGTATAGAATCTTTTCCGAATGAAGATGATTCTACAAGTAAATGGATACGTTTATGGAAAATTCATGGATCACTTAATTGGATGAAAAAGAAGCAAACGCCAACATCTGCGGAGCGAATTGTTAGGATTGGGAAAATAGATAATCCGAAAGATGAGTTAATGATTTATCCGTCTAAGGATAAGTATAATTTGTCGAGAAAGGAACCCTTTATAGCTTATTTTGATAGATTAAAGCAGTATTTACAAAAGGGGGAACTAGTATTTATATGTACAGGCTATTCTTTTTTGGATCAGCATATTAATGATATTCTTTTTAATGCAATGAGGCAAAATAAGCGTTTATATGTAATGGTTCTTTGTTATACAGATGAACAAGTTGATATGATGAGTGGGTATGCGACAACATATATGAATTTGTGCGTCATGGGACCAAAAAAAGTGATAACAAATGGCATGGAAAAAAGTTGGATGTATGACGATTCTGTTGATGCAGATGTAGGGTATGGATTATATTGGGACAAAACAAAGGAAGAATTTTTGTTGGGAGATTTTAAAAAATTAATAGAATTTTTAATTGAAAACTCTGGTCGCAAATCCATGATAGAGGAGATTGTGAATGCAAAGTGATGTAACATATTTAGGGAGAATAATTAAGGTTGATTCGAGTTCTGTTGAGGTGGAAATAAGTGAAGATATTCCATCTTCTAGTCCAATCATCAACGGAAAAGTGTATAAGTTGGGTCAAATTGGTACTTTCGTCAAAGTTGTTGCTGGTAATATATTGACATTTGGGTTGGTCGAATCAGTTAGTAATACGCCATCGAATATTAATTCCGACACTGTTGTGAATAAGGGGAGCAGGTATTTATCTGTACAGTTAATAGGAGAAAAGGTAGGAAATAAAAAATTTGAAAAGGGAATAGGACTATATCCAACTATAAATGATGAGGTTCATATTGTTACAGATGAAGATTTATTTGATTTGTATGGTAAGACGGATGATACTGAAAATGGCTTATTGGCGATAGGAAAACATGCTTCTTCTGATAATTTGGATGTTTATCTGGACATACATAAATTGGTTTTAAGACATTCAGCAATATTAGGTTCGACAGGAAGTGGAAAATCTAATAGTGTTGTTGCAATTTTGAAACAGATTGGTACACAAATGCATAATTCGAGAATGTTGTTGATAGATCCACATGGAGAATATGCATCTGCATTTCCGGAAGCTAAGGTTTTTCGAATCGGAGATGAAAAAAGTCCGTTATATATACCTTTTTGGCTTATGAATTTTGATGAACTTATGTATTTTTTGGTTGGTGCGAAATCAAGTGATGACCAGAAACCGGAATATCGGAGATTTCGGGAAATTATTACTCAAGCAAAGAAAATGAATTGTCATTTGAAGGCAGGAGATGTCAATCCTAATTATATAACTGCGGATTCACCAATACCTTTTAATATAAGAAAGATTTGGTATGACATTAATCGTGAAATAAATGCTACGTATCAAATTGCGGATGCAAGCAAACAGACTAGCGAAAATGAATGCCTTGTAAGAGAGGGAATACCGGAAAAGTTGGAACCAGCAGAGTTTGAACCTTATGCTATGAGCAATCAAGCTCCATATAGAAGTAGAAAACAAGAGATGTATTCTTATGAGAAAAAACTGTTAGCCAGATTAAAGGATAGTCGTTATGATTTTATGTTTTATCCAGGTGAATATAAGGATGAGAACTCTCCGAAGGACTTGCATAATCTTTTGTTAGATTGGATTGGAGGAGATGAAAGACTTGCAATATTAGATTTAAGCAATGTTCCGTTTGAAGTTATGGATATCACAGTTGGGTTGATAACGAGATTTGTGTATGATAGTATGTTTTGGGGGCGCAATGAACCTAATACTGGAAGAAATCGACCTTTGCTAATAGCATATGAAGAGGCACATTCTTATTTAGGGAAGAATGAAACTATATATGCAAGAAATGCTGTAGAGAAAATATTTAAAGAAGGCAGAAAATTTGGGTTAGGAGCTGTTGTTATATCGCAAAGACCATCAGAATTGTCAGAAACAATACTTGCACAAGTGGGTACATTTATTGCATTACGTCTTACTAATTCGTCAGATCAATCTATTGTAAAGTCTATGGCTCCAGATAATATGAACAGCTTAATTAGCCTATTACCTTCATTACGAATCGGAGAGGCAGTAATTGTAGGAGAAGCAATAAATATACCAACACGAGTTAGATTACCTCTTCAATCTCCAAGACCAGATAGTTCTGATCCAGAGTTAGTATCAGCGTGGATGAGGGAATATAATTCTGATGATGATTATAAAATGGTGGTAACAAAGATAAGAGAGCAACATTTTTAAGGAGTTGAAGGAAATGAATAGAGAATATGTAGAATCAAGCATGATAACAAGTATAGGATATGATGCGGAGGCGTGTTTGTTAGAAGTTGAGTTTAAAGACGGAGTTGTGTGGCAATATCAAGAGTTTCCAGAATATATGTGGTACGAATTCAGAACAGCAGAATCAATAGGAAAATACTTTAATGCAAATATCAGAAAACAATTTACACCATTAGGCTATCGTGTATAGTGCTTAGCAAAAGAGGCGTCTTAATTGTGGTTGTAAATGGTATAATTCATCTGATATATTGTATTAGAATAAACTCATAATGGAAGATGGAGAATTAACAAAAGAAGCATTGGGAATAGCTAGATAAGGAGTGTGGAAAACTATATCAAATTCCCGAAAAAATTTATAGGATACAATTTTTTTAGAGAATGAATGTGTTTTTTACCCAAAACCATGATAACATTTTCATGATAACAATTTGATAACATTAGTTCAGCTAGGCCATATACATTGGATAATTGAAACTAATTGAAGTCAAACCGAACGAAAATTCCTAAACGAATTTGTTTAATGCAAAAATATTTATGGAGAGTGAGAATCGGAAAAAGGAGTTTGCAGCATGATTTATTTAGTAATCACAGCAGCGATTTTTTCGCTTGATTTTTTTCTGAAAAAATACATTGATAAAAAATACGCAAGAAAAGTAAAACATCCACGTCTCGGTGGAAAAATCTGCATAGAGAAGTTCTACAACAAAGGTGCAACGTTAAATCTTCTTGCAAAACACCCGAAGGTTATGACTGCGATACACAGTGTCATCATGGTTTTTGTGGCAGTCGTTTATTATTTTGCAATGCGGATGACTGGAAAAGAACTCACCAAAACAGGACTTGCCATGTTAGCCGGCGGTGGACTGAGCAATTTATACGACCGCTATACAAAGCATCATGTTGTGGATTATGTGCGGTTTCAGATCGGACCGAAATGGTTTCAGCGAATTATTTTTAATGTGTCTGATTTCTTTATTTTTATCGGGGCTGTGCTTGCAGTGATCGGAAGTGAAAGATAAATGGGAAGGATATGATTTTTCGTTATGACAAAAGAACAGTATATCAAAATTACAGAACCGCTTCGGAGCAATCCGGAGCGTGCAAAGCGTGTGACAAGTCTGAACCATGTGCTGACAGCACTGGTATTCTGCGTGTATCCGCTCTATCTTTTTATGCTGTTTACAGATAAAAATCCATGGCTCTGGCGGGCGATACTTGTTCCGGCAGTGTCCTTTGTGGGACTTTCCATTGTCCGGAAAATCATCAATGCGCCAAGACCGTATGAAAAATTTGACATGCCGCCAGTACTGGAAAAAGACACAAAAGGAAAATCATTTCCAAGCCGGCATGTATTTTCTGTTTTTATTATTGCGATGACGATTTTTTATGAGCATCCGGGAGCAGGGGTACTGCTCGGGATCATTGGTTTGCTTCTGGGCATTGTGCGCGTGCTGGTCGGAGTGCATGAGCCAAAGGATATCATTGTGGGCGCGCTGGCAGGGATCGTCTGCGGTATTGTAGGATATTATGTTATATGATAATCTTAGTTATGGCTGTGCATAACGCTTCCGGTATTCCCTCGGGGTCTGCTGGAAGCGTTTTTTGAACGACCGGTTAAAATAGGAAAGATTATCAAATCCCACTTCCGCTGCGATATCTAAAATCGAAGAATCGGAGGAAATCAAAAGTCTGGAAGCCATCGTCAGCCGGTATTCATTCAGATAGTCGATAAAGGAGGTTCCCATCGTATTTTTAAAATATTTCATAAAATGTGACTGGCTTAAATTAACTTCTTTTGCTACATCTTCAATCGTGATTTTTTCCATGTAATTATTTTCCACAAATTTTAAGATCAATTTCATTTTTTCCAGAGACTTATAATCTTTTTTCTGGGCATTTCTGGAACTGCACTTATTGAAGAGAATATAAAACAGCATAAAAAGCTGGCTTTTGATGAAAAGCTGGTAAGCTGGCGGATTGGTTTTGCTGATTTCATCGTTTGCATCGACACAGGCGGAAATCTCTTTGTAATAGGGATCACCGGGCTGATAGAGTACCGGAATTGTGAGCGTTCCGTCCATCAGCGGGGAAAAATAGTCAGTGCTGCAGGTGTCGGTCTGCTTGGATAAAAGAATCTGCGGATGAAAAATAATATTTTCATATTCCATACTTTCGTTTTCGTATTGTTCAATCGAATGTAATTGTCCCGGAATGATAAGTGCGAGCGTTCCGGCACTGACCTGGTATTGTGTGAAGTCCACGGTGATAATGCCGTGTCCCTTCTTTATATAGATAATCTCCATTTCGTCATGCCAGTGGATTGGCACATAAGAAAAATCCAGTGGGATAGAACACAGATAAGTGATATATGGAAATAAAGGGTTTCCATGGGAGATTTTTTCCTGATAATTTTCGTATTCCAGTATATTCATAAGGTACATACTCCTTTGCGATGATTCTATTGTGTCGAAAACATGCACTTTGTGTCGTAATCTGGGAAATCGAACAGCATGATTGAAAAGTGCACAAAAATAGACTGCTGATTTTGTGACGTTTACACAATTTCAAGGTGGTTGAAATAATAACTCATTCTTAACATGATAGGATTGTACCACTTTTATATGGAATATTACAAGATTAAAATTTCCTTCGTGCATATAATGTAATCATAAAACATCAGTTTTACGAAAAAACACGAAAACAACTGCGGCAGAAAATGCGGCGGACAATACAATAAGCTTTCGCCAACAGGCGCAAGGAAAGGAGTAAATCATGAATTTACAGGAAATCGTAACAAAAAGAACAGGAAAAGCAATTTCCCAGTGCAGTAACGAAGAATTATATTTTTCTTTGCTTGAAATGACAAAAGGAATGGCAGAGGAGAAAGTCAGCAACGAGGGAAAAAGAAAATTATATTATATTTCAGCAGAATTCCTGATCGGAAAATTATTATCCAACAACCTGATCAATCTTGGAATTTATGAGGATGTAAAAAAATTACTGGCAGACAATGGCAAGAGCCTTGCAGAGATCGAGGAGGTTGAGCCGGAACCATCTCTGGGAAATGGTGGACTTGGACGTCTTGCAGCATGTTTCCTTGACTCTATCGCTACACTTGGTTTGAACGGTGATGGTGTTGGTTTAAATTACCACTACGGATTATTCAAACAGGTATTTGAGAACAATCTCCAGCATGAGACTCCAAACCCATGGATCGAGAAAGAGAGCTGGCTGACAAAGACAGATAGAGCATACACCATTCAGTTCGGTGGATTCAATCTGCAGTCCAGAATGTACGATATTGATGTATTAGGATATAACAACCGTACCACAAAGCTTCATTTATTCGATGTAGAGACAGTAGATGAAAGCTTAGTTGGTGATGGAATTGATTTTGATAAAGAGGACATCAAAAAGAACCTTACATTATTCTTATATCCGGATGATTCTGATGATAAGGGACGTATCCTCCGTGTTTACCAGCAGTACTTCATGGTAAGCAATGCAGCAAGACTGATCATTGATGAGACACTTGCAAGAGGCGGCGATTTACACAAATTAAATGAGTACGCAGTAGTTCAGATCAACGATACACATCCAAGTATGGTAATTCCTGAACTGATCCGTTTATTAATGGAACGTGGAATCTTAATGGATGAGGCAATTGATATTGTATCCAAAACATGTGCTTACACAAACCATACCATTTTAGCAGAGGCTCTGGAAAAATGGCCGATCCATTTCTTAGAGAAGGCTGTTCCACAGTTAATGCCGATCATTTACGAATTAAACAGCCGTGTTGTGAAAAAATTTGACGATAAATCCGTAGCGATCATCGATGATGAGAGACGTGTCCATATGGCACACATGGATATCCATTACGGTTACAGCATCAACGGTGTTGCATACCTTCACACAGAGATCTTAAAGAACTCTGAGCTTAACAACTTCTACAAGATTTATCCTGAGAAGTTCAACAACAAGACAAACGGTATCACATTCCGCCGCTGGTTATTACACTGTGATCCGGAACTCACCGCATTATTTGAATCTCTGATCGGTGACGGCTTCAAGAAAGATGCAACCGAACTTGAAAAATTAGGTGCATTTGTAAATGATGAAACAGTATTGCAGAAGATTCTTGATGTTAAAAATGCAAAGAAAGCAGAATTAAAAGATTATCTTGCAAAAACACAGGGTATCGAGTTAAATGAGAACTCTATTTACGATATCCAGATCAAGAGATTACACGAGTATAAGAGACAGCAGATGAACGCACTTTATGTGATCCACAAATACTTTGAGATCAAAGCAGGCAAAAAACCGGCTCGCCCGATCACTGTTATTTTCGGTGCAAAGGCAGCCCCGGCTTATATCATTGCAAAAGATATCATTCATCTGATCCTTTGCTTACAGGAGCTGATCAGCAAAGATCCTGAGGTTTCTCCATACTTAAAAGTTGTTATGGTAGAAAACTACAATGTAACATTAGCTGAAAAATTAATCCCGGCAGCAGATATTCATGAGCAGATTTCTCTTGCATCCAAAGAGGCATCCGGAACATCCAACATGAAATTCATGTTAAACGGTGCAGTGGCGATCGGTACTATGGACGGTGCAAACGTTGAGATGCATCAGTTCGTTGGAGATGACAATATTTACATCTTCGGTGAGTCTTCTGAGCAGGTTATTGAGCACTATGCAAAAGCGGATTATGTTTCCAGAAGCTACTATGACAATGATGAGAATATCAAACGTGCAATCGATTTCATCGTAAGCGATGAGATGATGGCAGTCGGATGCAGAGAAAACTTAGAGCGTCTCTACAATGAATTATTAAACAAAGACTGGTTCATGACATTACCGGATTTCGAGGAATATGTTGCAGCAAAAGAGCGCATCTTTGCAGATTACGAAGACCGTATGGCATGGGCGAAAAAAATGCTCGTAAACATGAGCCAGGCAGGTTTCTTCTCATCTGACAGAACCATTGCACAGTACAACGAAGACATCTGGCATCTGTAAAATATAGCGTCAGAACACTTGCTGTTCTGATGCGTAAGAAAATGATTCAGGTGTGAGCAGCTCTCCTTTTGCGAAGCAAAACTATTCATGAGAGCTGCGAACGTTACATTCGCAGAGCATCTGTGAATGTAACGACATCTGGCATCTGTAAAATTCAGCATCAGAACACTTGCTGTTCTGATGCGTAAGAAAATGATTCAGGTGTTCGCAGAACATCTGTAAAATTAGGGGAGTATATGATCTATATACAAAGTGGCGTGCGCCGTATGTAAAGTGCGGTGTGCGCCTCTTTTTTGTGTGTTGTAAAATCTGCCAACAACACATATAATGGGAGTAGGCAGTGAAACAGTGACAGATACTGCGGAAGGAAAAAACTATGCACAGTAACGCTGGCAGGGGAATGAAGGAATCTGTTTTATAAATTGCTTGGAATATTTGGGCGTATGATTTATAATGTGCATAAAGCAATGAGCAGTGTCAGGAGGAAAAAATATCAAATGCAGTGCTTGCACGATGTATTTGATATTTTTGATGACTGATAGGGCGAATGCCCGTGAGCCCATGAAATCTTTGATTTCATGGGCGTGCACTGTGGACAAAATTAACAGAGGACTTATTTTCATGAACAAAAAGAAATTTACATATATCACAGCGCTTACCCTGTTAAGCTTTACACTTATGACAGGCTGTACCAATGAGCGCAAAGAAAACCAGACTGCTTACCGTCAGATTGGAATCAATGCAATGGAAAGCGGCGATTACGCAGGAGCCGTGGATGCGTTTAACAGTGCTCTGGGACAGTGCATTGGGAAAATCACAGAGAACGAATTAGATATCTGCTACTATAAGGCAGCGGCACAGTATGCCGGTGGTGATCCGGCAGGGGCAGTGGACACTTACACAGCGATCATTGATTATGACAAAAAGGCAGCAGACGCTTATTATCTGCGCGGCTGTGTTTATCTGAAACAGGGGGATACCGAGAGCGCTGTTTTGGATTTTGATAAGGCAGTAAAAAATAACAGCAGCGATTACGAACTTTATGTCAACATTTACGAGAACCTTTCTGCTTATGATATGACGGAAAAAGGGGAAGAATACTTAAATAAAGCATTTGATATCAAAGGCAACAGTGCCGGAGATTATGCATGGCGCGGAAGAATTTACTATTATCTTGGACAGTACGACAATGCCCAGACAGAGTTGAAGTCGGCTTTAGATAAGGAGAGCGTCATCGCAAATCTTTACATTGCACAGGTGTATGAGGCACAGGGTGATCCTGAAACCGCAGAGGTTTATTATCAGAATTATGTAAACTCAGGAAACGCAGATTCCCAGGCGATGAATGCACTCGGGGAAATTGAGATGGCAAAAGGAAACTATTCCGGTGCACTCACCTATTTAGAGCAGGGTATTGCTATGGAAAATGTGACAAACAGAAGAGAACTGATGCAGAATCTCATCATTTGTTATGAATATACATCCGATTTTAATTCTGCATGGAACGTGGTACAGGAGTATGTACAGGTTTATCCGGAGGATGCGAGTGCGCAGCGTGAATATATTTTCCTGAAAAACCGTATGGAACAGACAGCGCCTGTGGAGAATACAGAGGAAGCCGTGACGGAGGATACGCAGACAGTGGAAGATACACAGACACCGGAAGAGGCGCAGACACCAGAAGAGGCGCAGACACTGGCACAATAAAAGAGACCACAGGAAACAATAACGGAGAATAGAATGGCAGAAGCATTTAAAATAGAAGAGATAGAAGAAAAAGTAATTCTTGTAGGCGTGAGTGAGCAGGATGGAGATGACGCAGAGGATTCTGTTGCAGAACTTGCGGAACTGGTGAAAACAGCAGGAGCAACGGTAGTCGGAACCATGATCCAGAAGCGGGAGCTCATTCATCCGGGGACTTATATCGGTTCTGGAAAGGTGGCGGAGTTAAAGCTGCTTGTGGAGGAACTGGGCGCAACCGGCATTGTGTGTGATGATGAACTTTCACCGGCGCAGCTCCGCAATCTGGAAGATATGCTGGATACAAAAGTGATGGATCGCACACTGATCATTCTGGATATTTTTGCGGCAAGAGCAACTACCAGCGAGGGAAAGATCCAGGTGGAACTGGCACAGTTAAAGTACCGTCTGAGCAGGCTGACCGGACTTGGACGTTCCATGTCAAGACTTGGAGGCGGAATTGGTACAAGAGGACCGGGTGAGAAAAAGCTGGAAATTGACAGACGTCTTATCAAAGACCGGATCGCACAGCTGAACCGGGAATTGAAAGAAGTACGGCAGCACCGTGATATCACCCGTGCACAGCGGGAAAAAAATCAGATGCCGGTGGCTGCAATCGTGGGATACACAAATGCAGGAAAATCAACACTTATCAATACACTGACGAATGCCGGAGTCCTGGAGGAGGACAAGCTATTTGCTACGCTTGATCCTACCACAAGAGTGCTGGAGTTGTCGGGACGGCAGCAAATACTGGTGACAGATACCGTCGGATTTATCCGCAAACTGCCGCATCATCTGATCGAGGCATTTAAAAGCACACTGGAGGAGGCAAAATACGCAGATTATATTTTACATGTGGTAGATGCTTCCAATCCGCAGCATGAGAAGCAGATGCTGATCGTATATGAGACACTGGCAAATCTGGATGTGAAAGACAAGACGGTGATCACGCTGTTCAACAAGCAGGATGCAAGGATGGACAGCGAGCCGCTGCATGATTTTAAAGCAGACCATACGCTGCAGATCTCAGCGAAAAATGGAACCGGGTTAGAGGAATTAAAAAATCTTTTATCCGAGCTCCTTCGTGAAAATAAAATCCTCGTGGAGCGGACTGTGCCGTATGCAAATGCAGGCGTGATCCAGCTTGTCCGCAAATCCGGTGAACTGTTGGAAGAAGAATACCGTGAGGATGGAATCTATATCCGTGCTTACGTACCAATGGAAATTTACGCAAAATTATAACAACGACAAAAGTAGTTTATCTGGGAAGAAAGGAACCATAAAAATGATATTATTGATTAAAAACGGACATGTCATCAATCCGGCGACAGAGACAGACGAAGTGGCAGATATTCTCGCCGAGGATGGAAAAGTCGTAAAAATGGAAAAAAATATCAAGGCAAAGGCAGACCGTGTGATCGACGCAAAAGGCTGCTATGTTATGCCGGGATTTATTGATATGCATGTGCATTTGAGAGATCCGGGACAGGAGCAGAAAGAGACAATCGAGACAGGCTGTAATGCGGCGGCACACGGCGGATACACAACTATCCTTGCAATGCCGAACACAAGACCGGTGGTAGATAATCCGGATGTTGTGAAATACGTGCAAAATAAAGCAAAAACAGTTGGTGTCGTGAATGTTTTACAGGTGGGAGCCATCACAAAAGGACAGCAGGGAAAAGAATTAGCAGACATCCGCGGCATGTACGAAGCGGGAATTCCGGCGATCAGTGAAGATGGCAGATCCGTTATGAATTCCGAACTTTACCGGGAGGCGATGGAGATCGCAGCAGAACTCGATATTCCGGTACTTGCCCACTGTGAGGACATCAACCTTGTAAATGGCGGCGTTATGAATGAGGATGCGCATTCCAAAGAGCTTGGTTTAAGGGGAATCACCAATTCGGTAGAAGATATCATTGTGGCAAGAGATATCATGTTAAGTGGGGACACCGGAGCAAAATTACATTTGTGTCACTGTTCAACAAGAGATTCTGTAAAAATGGTACGGTATGCAAAAATGGAGCAAATGAAAGTAACTGCAGAGGTATGCCCGCATCATTTCACACTGACCTCGGATGATATCCATAAAATCGAGCCGTCCATCGATCAGGAGAAAAAACTTGCGATCGATGCAGATGCGGATACAAACTTTAAAATGAATCCGCCGCTTCGTTCCAGAGAAGACGTGCAGGCATTAAAAGAAGGACTGCGTGACAATATTATGGATGTAATCTCCACAGACCATGCACCGCATACATTTGAGGAGAAAAACACCTCCATGAAAAAAGCGCCGTTTGGAATCGTTGGACTTGAGACAGCTGCATGCCTCACTTACTCAGAACTTGTGTTGCAGGGCTATCTCACACCGATGCAGATGGCAGAGAAGATGAGCTATAACCCGGCAAAGATTGTTGGAATTGACAAGGGCGATATCCAGCCGGGCAAAATTGCTGACATCGTGATTTTTGATCCGGAAAAAACATATAAGATTGACAAAACGAAATTTGCAAGTAAAGGACGCAACACACCATTTGACGGAAGAGAAGTAACCGGAAAAGTGATGGCAACCATCGTGGATGGACGTGTTGTTTACGAGGCAGAAGCATAGGAACACACCATATTAAGAGCTACAGAGGCAAACATTTGAAGTAAGAATGTAAAGTAGTTGAGAGAGTGAAAAAGCGAGGAAGTACAAAGATGGCAGAAAAATTTGAAGAGACAGCGATCATCATCCGTCAGGAAGAAATCGCAGATGATATTTACAGTATGTGGCTGCACACTGACCAGATTGCAGCACATGCGAAAGCAGGACAGTTTGTTTCTGTTTATTGTAATGATGGAAGCAGACTGCTTCCAAGACCGATCAGTATTTGTGAGATTGATAAAAAGGATGGCGCAATCCGTCTGGTGTATCGTGTGGCAGGGAAAGGAACGGCAGAATTTTCCGGTATGCATACAGGCGCACAGCTTCACATTGTAGGGCCTCTTGGAAATGGATTCCCAAAGAAAGAGAAAAAAGCCTTTTTGATCGGAGGCGGAATAGGAATACCTCCAATGTTACAGCTTGCAAAAGAGTTAAACTGTGAGAAACAGATTGTGTTAGGATTCCGCGATGAGCTGTTTTTGATGGATGAGTTTAAAAATCAGGGCAAAGTTTACGTGGCAACCGAGGATGGAAGCGCAGGAACTGAGGGAAATGTTTTGGATGCGATCCGTGAAAATGGACTGGACGCAGAGATTATTTATGCCTGCGGACCAATGCCAATGCTTCGTGCCTTAAAAGAATATGCAGAGAAAAATCACATCGAGTGCTGGATCTCCATGGAGGAGCGTATGGCATGCGGTATCGGTGCGTGCCTTGCCTGCGTGTGCCAGTCAAAAGAAAAAGACGCACACAGCAATGTGAAGAACAAACGAATCTGTAAAGAAGGACCTGTATTCCGTGCAGAGGAGGTAGAATTCTAATGAATATGAAAGTAGATTTATGTGGAGTAACCTTAAACAATCCTGTCATGACTGCTTCCGGTACGTTTGGTTCCGGCGCAGAGTATGCAGAGTTTGTGGATCTGAATAAATTGGGAGCTGTTGTGACAAAAGGTGTTGCAAATGTTCCATGGCCGGGAAATCCGACACCGCGTGTCGCAGAAGTATATGGCGGTATGTTAAATGCAGTAGGACTTCAGAACCCTGGAATTGATCTTTTTGTGGAGCGCGACATTCCTTTTTTAAAACAGTTTGATACAAAAATCATGGTGAATGTATGTGGACATTCCACAGAGGAATATATTGAAGTAGTGGAACGGTTGAGCGACCAGCCGGTAGATCTTTTGGAGATCAATATTTCCTGCCCGAATGTCAAAGAAGGTGGCATTGCATTTGGTCAGGATCCAAAAGCAGTGGAAGCTATCACAAAGGAAATGAAAAAACATGCTGCACAGCCGGTCATCATGAAGCTTTCCCCGAATGTGACAGATATTACAGAGATGGCGAGGGCGGCAGAGGCAGGAGGCGCAGACGGACTGTCACTGATCAATACCATCACAGGCATGAAGATTGATATCAACCGCCAGAAGTTTGTGCTTGCCAATAAGACAGGCGGTATGTCAGGTCCGGCCATTCACCCTGTCGCTGTCCGCATGGTTTATCAGACTGCCCAGGCAGTCAGACTGCCGATCGTCGGAATGGGTGGAATCATGAATGCAGAGGATGCGATTGAAATGATCCTTGCCGGAGCTACCGCAGTATCTGTAGGTACCGCAAATTTCACGAATCCGCATGTGACAGAGGAGATCGTCGCAGGAATCAGGGATTATATGGAGCGTTATCAGGTTGCGGACATCAGGGATCTGGTTGGCGCAGTGCATGAATAAGAGAGAAATATTACAAAAAGCCGGGATTATGTCCCGGTTTTTTGTTAGGGCAGCAACCGTTCATCAGAGCGAGATTCGCAGAGCGTATCTCGTCTCTGTTGCTCTGAAAGTAATGAGGTACAGTGTCTGGGTAATAATTAAGATTTGAAATGCTGTATACCCCAAATAAATGAAAAACAGTGATTAAAATATCTCGATTGGGTAACATGGTAAAAAATAATGCAAATTACCCACTAAAAAGAGAAAACTGTGGGTAATTTTGTTATGTAAAAAAGATTGTTACCCAAATGGCATGTTTTTTCGATAAATAAAAGCAGTATTTGGGTAAAAAAAGGTGTTTAATAAACACTTTACCCAAATAATAGAGGAAAACATTGTAAGAACTAAAATTTTACAGGCAAGTATCGATAAAACAGAAGTTACTATAATTATGAAAAAATTATAAAGTTGTAGAAACATATAGACAACAGCAGGATTTTCAAGTATTATATCAAAAAATATTCTTATTATTATCTAGAACATACTTATAATTTGCAAATCCATTAAAATCTGCTTTGCAGATGGGATTGCTCATTTTTGAATCGTTCTTTTCAGTCTGAACAGACTTGTAGAGTAGTTATCATAGAACATTCGTTACAAATTATCCAAAAAATATTTCAATTAGGAGGGGAAAAATTGATTTATGACCAGATAAAAAGAGAAGTTGATATTTTATCAAGAAAATATGATAAATTACAGCAGCAGTTATTGAAAATGCCAGAAGGGGAATTACTCTGTGCAAAAAATGGAGATTATACAAAATGGTATTTGCACAATGATAAAACACTATCCTATATCTCAAAAAGGGAAAATAAACTGGCAGAAAAACTTGCACTGAAAAAGTATTATGAATATCAGATGCAGGAGTTGGAAAAACAAATACATATTCTGGAGAAATGTGCAGCAGCACTGAAGAAGGTAAACATGAAATCTGAATATCTTTTGCGTGAAGAATCGCCATATTGGAAATTGCTGAAGATACATTTTGAAAAATATGAAAAAGAGAAAATATCATGGATGAACGGACAATATAAATGCAATCCATCTCATCCGGAAAATCTGATTCATAAAACAATGCAGGGACATTTGGTGAGATCAAAATCAGAAGTGATCATTGCAAACACCTTATATACGAATCAAATACCATACAGGTATGAGAATCAGCTTGAGGTAAAAGGAGTCATCCTATATCCAGATTTTACAATTCTTCACCCAAAAACAAACAATCTGTGTTATTGGGAACATTTTGGAATGATGGAAAATGAAACTTATCGTGAGAATGCTTACAATAAATTAAAATTGTACGGTCAGAATGGAATCATTCCATCTATAAATCTTATCACTACATTTGAAACAAAATCTCATCCAATAGATTCAGGAAAAATCCAGCAAATTGTAAAAGAAAAATTTGTTTTGTAGAGACCGCAGACTCATTTTAAGTTTTGGTTTTGCAAAAAGAGTATGTTCACTACTGAATCACTTTCCTGCGCAGCAAAACAGCAAGTGTGAACAGTAACAAAATATCAAATAATAATGGGACAAAAACATATTTTGAATTGAGCTTGCAGATATTTTATGGTAGTATAAGAAATGACACAAATTAGCAGACCTATGGCTGTCTGTGACAGAAACTTGGATGTTGTGCCAAAGAGAAAATAATGGATTACAGGAAATAAAGATCAGGAGGTAAAGATCATATGGAAACATATAAGCAGGAATTTATCGATTTTCTGATAATGCTTTTCCATAAGTTGATGTAACTTCTCAAAACCTTGTATTTACTGGTGTTCTGCAAGATTTTGAAAAACGGTAAAGTGGTGTATTGTATCATAAAATGATATAGTTTGATATGAAAATGGTGTACTAAATGGTGTAGTAAATCGGAAAGAATTATTAAATTTGATAGCAAAATTTTAAGAGTGTCAGATTTGACATTTGAATAGGTATTTGTTAGAATAAGAATATAAAAAAGGCACTACTGATAGTTGGTTAGTCCAAATTATTTTTTACTTAAAAAAGTAACCGTAATCCTTTGGGCGAAGGGCGGTTACTTTTTTGATTGATTTATATACGCTATTAAAATCGTTACAACAATACTAAGTATCATTAGTACGATGGAGAGCATTTCGAAATCACTCATAAGTTAAGCCCTCCTTTCCCAGATTTCCTGCAAGCAGGATTTCTATGTAATCAGAGGGTTCAGTCCCTCTGTTGAAGGACTAACCGCCTACCATTCTCATGTAGTGCCTTGTCTTATTTTATCAAACTGACTGTCTTGTGACAAGATATTCTCTACTATTGTGCAGAAATAATTGAGAAGAAATTCTCACAACAGAATAAAGTGCTTGGAAATATTGAAAAGTTCGTTTAAAATCAAGGTTTGCAGACATTTTTCTTCAAAGAAAAGGTATCGTAGAATACCGCAAAATATCGTAACGGATTTTTAAAATGGAGTAAATATTTCAAGAAGACATGAAAGGAATGACGCAGATAGTAGAGATATTGTCTGCGTTATTTTGCAATTATAATGGTGCAAATAATTACAAAGTATGATATTATGAAAATAAACAAATTAGAATTTTAAAAAGGAGTGTGATGACCATGATTTTTGATTTTGAGCCTTG